>Ga0206978_1036_pt1 | contig 30749 bp, 33 predicted proteins | sample Alteio_BWMinCont_21_FD_153477 | JGI IMG/M metagenome (GOLD analysis project Ga0206978, IMG submission 153477) | Enriched cells from forest soil in Barre Woods Harvard Forest LTER site, Petersham, Massachusetts, United States -... | ecosystem: Environmental > Terrestrial > Soil > Temperate forest >...
AACTCCGATTGATATCAAGACCAGTTTTATCGACGGAACAAAGAATTTTCGAGAAGCTGTCATGGCCGTTTCTATATTTCGATTCGACCGGTGCTCGCGGCAAGAAGGAGGTAATTGCCGGTCTCAACTCTTCGGCATGAAGATGGCGCACCAGCCATGCGGGCTGATGTCCCCGCTTACGGATTGACAAGCCTTCGGGGCCTGGAAAAGGCTGCATTTGTCGCACTGCTGCGCGCCTTTTGGCTTGTCTTGATATTGAACCGCTTGCTGCGTCATTTTGTTGTTGTCTTGAGCGGCGGCAAGTTTTGGGCGCAGGCCGAGAAAAATCGCGGTTCCAAACGCACAGGCCGCCAAGCTGCGTGCAAAGGCGCGCCGTGAAGGATTTTGCAATTTATGAGGCACGAGCTACCCCGTTTGTTTTGTTTATTTTTGTTTGGCTGGAAGCGATAGCCTACCTCAATTTCCCCTAAAAGATATTTTTATATTCGTTAAGGGATTTCAGTTGGTTACATGCCGCTGCATGGAGGTTCACACGAGCGAACGTAGTTTGAGAAAATTTATTGAAGGGATGGGTGGCTGCGTTTATTGAAACCGAGTGAAGCTGAAATTTTTTAGTGACCTATAAAATCAGAAATCCCTTATTGGAATTGAATCACAATTAAAACGCGAGCTTATGATCCTACGACGCCATCCGTCCGTTGGACGATCCTTGCCGGAACATGGCGGCCATTTCTTGCATGTGCTGATCGATGGCGCCGAGGGCGCTGGCGAGTTCGGAAAGTACTTGGGCTTGCTGGCGTAGCTGGGCTTGGGCTTCGTCGGGCGACATGCCGGTTACATTGCTGTTGCTGGCGACGGCTGCTGCGGGACTGGACAGTTTTTTATCCATGTCTTTGAGCTGCGTTTCGATACGTTCTGTTTGTTCGGAGATGGTGTGAGCGAGGCTGTCGTTGGATGTTCTGACTTGTTCCAACATTTTTTCCCACGCGATCGGCGTTTCGGATGATGTTGTTGGCGCTGCCTCGGGCGCTGCGGGCCGTTCGAGAGCGGCGCCAATGAACTCCTCACGCAGGCGCGCGATGCTGCGTGTCGTGACTTCGAAACCGGATTTGATTTCCATCAGCAAATCGTCAGGCTTTTCGGCTGCTTGATCGCTTTGTTCCAGTGCCGTTAAACGCTCGACTGCGCCGCCCATTTGCTCCGCCATTTCCGAGAGGCGGTCGAGGCCGTGCATGGCAGTTTCCGCGCGGGTGAGTGAGTCCGAAATACGTTGCTCGAGCCTGCCGCCGATATCAAAGATCATGGCCGCCAGGGATTCCGAGGGCACACCCGCTTGCGTTAGAAGATCTTTGCTGTGCGCGGTGAGTTGTTCGATTTGCGCGCTTGCGGCTTCGACTTGCTGCGTGATGCATTCTTCGAGCTTGCGCTGCGCGGCCTCGAAACCGCCGACGATCGCTTGCAGGCGCTTGGTTTCTTCCTCGCGCGCTGGTCCCGGAACGCCGCTCGAAAGACCGACCGGCTCGAAACCTTGCACCAGCATTTGCCTGAGGCTGCCCTCGCTTTGGCTGAGGAGACTGATGGCTTCATTGAGGCGCGTTTGCGTGTTTTCGGCTGTTTCGGTCAGAACCTTGCCGCCGGCGCGCAATAGGCTTACGGCGCCGAACAGGCGTTCGCCGAGTTCATCGGTCGATTCAGCGAGTTTGCGAACCGTCTCCTGATTTTGTTCGGCGCTGCCGCGCAGATTATGTTCGGTCAGCGACAGCGATTGCAGCGTTTGAGCCACTTGCCGGCCGGCGATTTGCGTGACTTCGGCCATGCCTTTGGCGCGCTCTTCAAGATAGGCGATGAGATGGCCGAGATGTGCCTCGGTCGCCGCCTGGGCGCCGCGCAAGCTTTGCGCCGAGCCCATCACGCTACCGAGCAATTGCTGAACCTGCTGATCGCGGGCTTGCTGTTCCTGATCCATCGTGCCGACCGCGGCGACGATGCGGTTGGAAACCACGTTGACGGCTTCTTTCTGCTGATTGATAGCGTCGGCCAGCGAAGAGGCTTGGGCGCGAATGCTTTCGGAATCGCGGGTGATGCCCTGCATCATCGCTTCGAACAGCGACCGTGCTTTGCCCTCAAAGCGAACGCGCAACGGGCCTTGCTCGCTGAGCAGCGACATATCGGGCAATTGGCTGAAATGATAACGGGCGAGATCGGCCGAGCGTGCCAGATCGCCGACGATATCCTGTCGCTCCATACCCCAGATAGGCGTGCGCATATCGCCGCGCGCCATGTTCTGAATGCTTTGGGCCAGGGCGCGCAGGGGCGCGGCGTGACGGCCGCGCAGGGAAAGGTAAATGCCCGATGCGCAAGCGGCCGCGACGACCAGACTCATCCAGGCGATCAGCGTTAGAAGCGTCGCCCATAATTTCACATTGCTTTGCGCGGCGAAGCGGCCTGTTGCCATCGCACTTTCAGCACGTTGGTCGAGAACCGGCAGTGCGGCATAAAGCGGATTCATGTCGGATTGCACAAAACCGACGGAGGCATCATTGGCCGCTTGATCGGCTTTCTGCGCGGTGGCCGCAAAAATATCGAGGATCGACTGCAAATCGCGGCGCGCTTCGGCGGGCGTTTTTTCGGGCAGTTGGGAGAGAATGTCTTGCGCGGTTTTCAACGACACTTTCATATCATTGACGGCCGTATGATCATGGGTAGCTACAAAAGTCTGGGCGGCGGCCGTGAAGCCGCTATAGCCGAGGGCGCGGCGCAAACGCACCAAAGCATCCTGGTCCGTGGGCAGGGCAGCTTCGGGTGCGGCCAGCACCGCTTCGGCCCGGTCGAGCTGATATTTCACATAGCCCGAGAAGCCGATCAGCATCAGACATGCGGCAATCAGCAGACTTAAGGTCAGGGCGGTGAACCAGCCGATGCTTGAAGAAGAGGAGGGAGGGGTGCTCATAGGGCAGGCATACTATTCGTTACGATACCGAAAATCAAATATCTTCAAGGGACTGGGAGATGTTTTTCATCAATGCAATCAAGGGGATTATGGATTTCCGGTTAGGCAAACCCTAACCAGACGGCAAGCGCCCGATTAACGGCCACCATAGTGCCATCCTCTAGCCTGCCGAAAACCATCCCGGCTTTTTCTAAAGGGATCGTGTAGGCTTTATCAATCATTACCTGCGATTTATGTCGCAAGCCATTTTCGGTTGTTGGAGAGATATCGATGCGAAAAAGAGGAGCCGCTCTCAATTCGCTCGTTATAGGCAAAATGGTCACGGACGGGTGTTCGGAAAACAAATCGGACTGGATAACAAGCGCCGGCCTTGGTTTACCGTAATTTCCTTGCAAGGCGGCTGAAACCAGATCGCCGCGTTTCACGGTTTCCAGCCACTATGATCTGCGTTTTCGCCAATCCACTGCAAGATTTCCGTTTCATGCGGATCTTTCCGCAATAGCCGGGATTGCCGGCGGCATTCTTCCGCGAAGCCTTTGCGCTGCGTATCCGGCACCCAGATTTGAACCGGGCGCAAGCCACGCTTGCGCAAATTTTTGCGATGTTTCTGGACACGTTCGGCAATCCCAGCCATAGAAGAACCCCCTGTGTTACATGAAACATTGTAACGCAAAGAATCGTTACATGCAACAAAAATTATGTCTTTGATATATAATGATTTTTAATCACTCAGCCCCGTTCTTGAAATGCGCACCTCGCGGTGAACCGAGATGCCGAGCAAAAGGCCGCAACCGATCAAAAGGGTAAGCATCGCCGTCCCCCCGTAGGAAACCAGCGGCAAGGGGATGCCAACCACCGGGATGGTGCCGGTGACCATCGCGACGTTGACGAAAACATAGAGAAAAAAACTGCTGGTCAGGCCAAAGGCGACCAAACGGCTGAACTGATTGCGGCTGCTGAGCGCGATCATGAATCCATAGCCGAGCAATAAAAAGTAAAGTCCCAGCAAAAAGAGCGCGCCTACCATGCCGAATTCTTCCGCCAGCACCACGAAAATAAAATCGGTATGTTTTTCCGGCAGGAATTGAAGCTGGCTTTGGGTGCCGTGGCCGAAACCCTTGCCGAACAAACCGCCGGAACCGAGTGCGATCTTGGATTGCAATATGTTGTAACCGGCGCCGAGCGGATCGGCGCCCGGATCGATGAAGGTCATAAGCCGCGCACGTTGGTAATCATGCAAATGATGCCAAGCGATGGGCAGCACCGCGGCTGCGATAGCGATAACGATGGCGAATTTCCACCACCTTACGCCGGCCACGAAAAACATGATGGTGCTCGCCACCACCAGCAGCATGGCGGTGCCGAGATTGGGTTGCAGCAGAACGAGGCCGACGGGCGCCAGCACCATGGCAATGGGCGCCACCAGCTTAATCGGGTGGCCGATATCTTCGGGCGCCACGCCGTGAAAATATTTGGCGAGCGCCAGCACCAGCGCGATTTTCATTAATTCCGACGGCTGCAAGACGAAGAAGCCGAGATTGATCCAACGCTGCGCGCCCATGCCGATATGGCCCATCACTTCGACGACGACCAACAGAAACAGCATGATGCCGTAGAGCGGATAGGCGACACGCAGCCAGAACCGCGTGTCGATAAAGGCCACGATCATCATGATGACGAAGCCCGCAGCAAAGCGCGTCAGCTGCGGTTCGGCCCAGGGCAGCCAGTTCTTGCCGCCGGCCGAATAAAGCAGTGCTACGCCGATCAGGCCGATGACGAAAATAATCATGACCAGCCCCCAATTAAGGAGGCGGAGTTTGTCGCTAAGACCGAGACGCTCGGCGGCGGAGAGACGGGACATGAGTTCGCTGCTAGGTGCTAGAAATGTGGCGCTAGGGATTAGTATGTAGCATGTGATCTGGATCCTGAAATCTGCTTTTTATGCTCATACACGCGTGCTACTTTAATACGATTCCTAGCACCCAGAACCTGAAAGTTTTGATGCAATCAGCCCTGATCCTCTTCCCCGGCACCAACCGCGAACGCGATGCGGCACTGGTTCTCGAGCGCACCACGGGCAAGAAGCCGATCAAAGTTTGGCACGGCGATAGCACCTTGCCGAAATGCGATCTGATCGTCATTCCTGGCGGGTTTTCTTACGGCGATTATCTGCGCACCGGCGCCATGGCGGCGCATTCGCCGATTATGCGCGAAGTTGCGGCTGCGGCCAAAAAAGGCGTGCGGGTGCTCGGCATTTGCAACGGTTTTCAGATTTTGTGCGAAGCGCAATTACTGCCCGGCATCCTGCTGCGCAACGCGAGTCTCAAATTCGTTTGCCGTCCGGTGACGCTGCGGGTCGAGAATGCCGATAGCGATTTTACCCGTGCTTACAAGCCAGGCCAAGAAATCCGCGTCATCGTCGCGCATGGCGACGGTAATTATTTCGCCGCGCCGGATACGGTGAAGGAACTTGAAGATAATGGCCGCGTGGCATTTCGCTATTGCGACAATCCGAATGGTTCGCTCCGCGATATTGCCGGTATCTTTAACAAAACGCGCAATGTGCTTGGCCTGATGCCGCATCCGGAAGATGCGGTTGAGCCGCTGCATGGCGGCACCGATGGGGCGGGATTGTTTGAAAGCTTGGCGAAAGCGATGGGGGCCAAATGACAAAGCTTGCAGTGATTTTATCACTCGCGATTTTTTTGGTTGCTGCTGAAGCATGGGCGCAACCTGGCGATCAGAATGGTGTTGCTGATCCGGATGTCACGCGCCGCTGCCAGAGCTATCTCGAATGCACGTTGATTTGGAGTGGATGTGGCGATGTGGCGATTAATAAAAAATATGCCGGCCAGTTCAAACCATCCACAGCTTGTTTGCAATCGACAGCGCATGATCCCAAAGCTGTTGCCACTTGCACCGATAGGCTTTGCGTTGTGTCGACCACGGAAGAAAAGAAATGACGCAGCCGAAACTTTATATGATTATGGGACCGAATGGTGCAGGAAAAACGACGTCTGCTTTTAAGCTATTGCCCAATCGTCTTTCCATGGACGAATTTGTGAATGCCGATGAAGTCGCGCGAGGTTTAAGCCCCTTCAATACTGACGGGCAATCGGTAGCGGCGGGTCGTTTAATGTTGCAACGGATCAACGATCTCATTGAGGCGCGAAAAAGCTTTGCTTTTGAAACAACTGGCGCGAGTCATTTTGGATCTGTGCTGGATAACGCCAAGGCGGCGGGCTACCGGTTGGGCCTTGTGTATTTATGGCTTCCGAGCGCCGATTTGGCTAAGCTTCGCGTTCGGTTACGCGTCGCTCAAGGAGGGCATAATATTTCGGCGGATGATATCGAACGGCGATATAAACGCGGATTGCATAATCTTATTAATCTTTATTTGCCGTTGGCCGATGAGGCCAGCATTTTTGACAGTACCCTGCCGATTACCGGCGAACCTGAATTGCTCGCGCAGAAAAACGGGGCCGAATGGCAAGTTTACAAACCCGATGTGTGGGATCGTATTCAGAAAGCTGCAGAGGAATCAGGTCATGAATAAAATTCTAATACCGGAAATTATCGAAGGCGTTCATGCCGGAGCGCTTGAAGCCATAAAACAGGCGCGCCGTTACGGCACCAATCTCGCCATTTGGCGCGACGGGAAAATCGCGGAAATCACGCCGGATGAGGCCGAGGCGATGTTGAAAGAGCGAGAAAAACAGGATCAAAAGACATCATGAATCTTTTGGGGAGGCAAGCGATGAAATATGTCTTGGCAATTGCTTTGCTGGTGATACCAGCCCCCAGCTTTGCTCAAGCTTATCCTGACCGTCACGATGAGTGGTTTCAATGCCAGAAAGATGACGATTGTGTTGTAGGGTATAATTGCTTTGATACGGCGGTGAATAAAAAATACGCAGGGCTGCTTGAAAATCATAATTGCGAAAAATCCGGCGCCCATAATCCAATTGCAATGGCTAAATGTGTAAACGATAAATGCGTAATTGTAGTCTCGCCTATTATTTTGCCAGAATCGAAACGCCCTCCTTATTTATTGCCAGTGCCAATTTCTCCACCGAAAGCACCACAGTGACAATGGCCGCACGTAAAAACCCCGATTCTAAACCCGGCCTCAACTCGCTGCTCGCCGAACACGGCATGTCGCGCGAGGAATATGATGTGCTGCTCGGCGTTTTGGGGCGGGAGCCGACGCATGCGGAGTTTGGCGTAGCGGCGGCGATGTGGTCGGAGCATTGCTCGTACAAATCCACGCGGCTGTGGCTGAAACAATTGCCGACGAAAGCGCCGCACGTCATTTGCGGGCCGGGCGAAAATGCTGGCGTGATCGATATCGGCGATGGGCTGGCGGCGGTGTTCAAGATCGAGAGCCACAATCATCCATCCTATATCGAGCCTTACCAGGGTGCCGCGACCGGCGTCGGTGGCATTTTGCGCGATGTGTTCACAATGGGTGCGCGGCCGATTGCCAATCTCAACGCGCTGCGCTTCGGCGATCCGAAGCATCCAAAAACAAAATCTTTAGTCGCAGGCGTGGTTTCAGGCATCGGCGGTTACGGCAATTGCGTCGGCGTACCGACGGTCGGTGGCGAAACTAATTTCCATCCGAGCTATAACGGCAATTGCCTTGTGAATGCGATGACGGTCGGCATTGCCGACAAGAATAAAATTTTCTATTCGGCGGCGGCAGGTATCGGCAATCCGGTTGTCTATGTCGGTTCCAAAACCGGGCGCGACGGCATTAAGGGTGCGACAATGGCTTCCGGCGAGTTTAACGCCGATGCCGAAAGCAAACGGCCCACCGTGCAAGTGGGTGATCCGTTTACCGAGAAACTCCTGATCGAAGCGTGTCTTGAGCTTATGGGCACGGACGCCATTGTATCGATTCAAGACATGGGTGCGGCGGGTCTGACATCGTCGTCGGTTGAGATGGCGTCGAAAGGCAATCTTGGCATCGAGCTTGATCTGGATCAGGTGCCACTGCGTGAAACCGGCATGAGCGCTTATGAGATTATGCTGTCGGAAAGCCAGGAGCGCATGTTGATGGTGCTCAAGCCCGGCCGTGAGACAGAAGCCGAGCGCATTTTCCGTAAATGGGAATTGGATTTCGCTGTCATCGGCAAGCTTACCGATAGCGGCCGTCTTGTATGCAAGCGCGACGGTAAGATTGAGGTCGATATTGCCGTGGGTCCCTTGGTCGATCAATCGCCGCTTTACAACCGGCCATGGGAACCGACGCCTGCGTTGCCGCCGGTCGATGCCAAAAAATATCCGCTGCCGAAAGGCGAAACGCTGCTGTTGGTTTTGCAAAAACTGATGCAGTCGCCCGATCTTTGCTCGCGCCGCTGGATCTGGGAGCAGTATGACAGCTTGATCGGCGCCGATACCGCCATCGGTCCCGGCGGCGACGCCGCCGTGGTACGTGTGCGCGATACGAACAAAGCTTTGGCTATGACTGTGGATTGCAGCCCGCGTTATTGCGCGGCTGATCCGATTGAAGGTGGCAAGCAAGCCGTCGCCGAAACCTGGCGCAATCTGTGCGCGGTTGGCGCCAAGCCGCTGGCGATTACTGACAATATGAATTTCGGCAATCCGGAGAAACCCCGGATCATGGGACAATTCGTCGGCGCTATTGAGGGTATCAAGGAAGCCTGCATCGCGCTCGACTATCCGGTCGTGTCCGGCAATTGCAGCCTTTATAACGAAACCAACGGCAATCCGATTTTGCCGGCACCCGTAATCGGCGGCGTCGGTTTGCTGGACGATGTCACCAAGGCGATGTCGATTGCTTTCAAGGCCGAAGGCGAGACCCTATTCCTCATCGGCGAAACGCACGGCCATATCGGCCAATCGCTTTATTTGCGCGAGATACATGGCAAGGAAGAAGGCCCGCCGCCGCCGGTTAACCTCACGGCCGAGCGCCGTCACGGCAAATTCATCCGTTCCTTGATATCCGGGCGTGAGATCACGGCCTGCCATGATGTGGCCGATGGCGGTCTTTTGGTGGCGATAGCGGAGATGGCGCTAGCCGGAAATATCGGCTGCCTGATCGAGCAAGCCGGCGATGCCGCTTTTTGGTTCGGCGAAGACCAAATGCGCTATGTTATCACGACGACTCAGCCTGACTTGATTGAGCAAAAGCTGCAAGCGGCCGGTATCCCGTTTCTTGCTTTAGGGACAACAGGTAGCGCTAGCTTGGCAATCAAAGACGGCGGGCAACTTGAACTTTCTGAATTAAGAGCCCTTCACGAAAGCTGGTTGCCGCACTATATGAAGCAGTAGAGGATTTTTTATGGCCATGGACATCGGCGAAATCGAGCGGCTTATTAAGGAAGCACTGCCTGACGCGCGTATCGAAATTAAGGACTTGCGTGGCGACGGCGATCATTATGCCGCGCATGTGGAAAGCGCTGTCTTTGCGGGCAAGACGCTTGTCCAGCAGCATCAGATCGTCTATGCCGCATTACAGGGCCGTGTCGGGGGCGTATTGCATGCTCTGGCGCTAAAGACTTCAGCGCCGGCTGAAGAACAGAAGGCTTCTTAACCAAGAGGACGTGAAGACATGGAACCAATGGCCGCCGAGCGCATTCGCGTCGATCTCAGCGCTAACGATGTCGTGCTTTACATGAAGGGCACGCCTGTGTTTCCGCAATGCGGGTTTTCGGCGCAAGCCATACAGATTCTCAATATGCTGGGCGTGCCGTTCAAGGGCGTCGATGTGCTGACCGATCCCAGCCTGCGCCAGGGCATCAAGGATTTCAGCAACTGGCCGACCATCCCGCAGCTTTACGTCAAGGGCGAGTTTATCGGCGGCTGCGATATCATGCGCGAGATGTTTCAGAGCGGGGAATTACAGAAAACCCTTGAAGCCAAGGGCATTGCCTGCGGGCCTGGACAGAAAACCGCCTAAGGCGTTTTTTAGTTCCAATGCTTTATGGTCTTAGATGGCTTTTTTGTTTCTTCCTGACGTATGAAACCGCCATGGCCGTTGCCGTTTACGGCTCCCGATTCATCGACACGGGCAATACCCGAAAGAGGCTGCATCGCTGCCTGTTCGCCAATCCGCGCTTCAACCGCGCTCGGCTTTTTAACTGCTGGATTTGACATGTCTCGGTCTCCCTTGTTGTCTATCGCAGGTATTTGTGCAGTGCACAATAGAATAAGATATAAGGATCAATAAGACATTAATTTGGCGGCCTATTTTTATCCTTTAATTACAATAGTTTAGTTTAATAAACAGGCCGAAAAAAGCCGTTTCACGCACCTATGACACAGTGCGGGATAGAGGCCGTTAAAGGGGCTGAAAGGGCTTTATTGGCAACGAACGACAAGTTCGTGTGCGCCGGATGTATTCCAGAAATAGGTCGACTGGGGAGGGCTGATATCGGTCTCCCGCACGACGGTATAACCGCGGTTCATACACAGATAGCTGGCCTTATCGTAACAATCGCCGGTGCCAAGAAACATACCGCCGCAGGTAATACGCCAGCCCCTGGAACCATCGCCCAGATCCATTGTTTGAGCCGGGGCCGTGTGGCTGCAGGAGGCAAGCAAACAAAGAAGGACGGCAGCGGTCATCCGGCCAAATCTGATCATCGTCTTATCCTCCGCTTGCAGGGAAATGAGTAAAGAAGCGCCGCACGACTCGACGGCCAATCAGTCTACGAATGCCCGAATCCCGTGTCCAGCGATGGAATCACGATTAGCGGAGATTGTGCAATTCTTTTCCGACTGTATCCACAACGCTCAACCAATCACCCATGCGTGTCTGGCGGAAGAGGCGCGCGGTTGGGTACCAGGGGCTGTCGGCGCGATCCTGCAGCCAGCGCCATTCGGGGGCGAAGGGCAACAGGATCCAAACCGGCTTGCCCAACGCGCCCGCAAGATGCGCGATGGCGGTATCGACCGTAATCACCACATCCATAAGCGCGATGGCGGCCGCCGTGTCGGTAAAATCCCCAAACCTCAATCCGATATTTTTGATCGAAGGCGTGGCGGCCAGAATAACCGCTTCCGCGCGCGGCATTTCTTTTTGCAGGCTGAAAAGCTCGACGCCGGAACCATTGAGCGGCAACAGCTCGATCAGTTTCATGGAGCGGTTGCGGTCATTCCGGTGATCCGGATTGCCCGCCCAGGCAAGACCGACACGCAGGCTGCGGCGCTCACCAAGCATGGATGTCCAGTGATTGATGGCGTCTTTCGGCGCGTGCAGATAGGGAATGCCGGCCGGTATGCCGCTCAACTTCGTATTAAACGCAAGCGGCATGCTTAGCAGTGGGCAATGGCAATCAAAGGGCGGAAGAGGATCACCTTGCTTGTTGAGCTGCTGTACGCCTTCCAAGGACGTCATCAGCGCCTGCAACAGAACAGGCACTTCCAAAATGACTTTGGCGCCGCGATCGGCGGCTAGCTTGGCATACCGGCAGAACTGGATCGTGTCGCCGAGACCCTGTTCGGCATAAATGAAAATGGTTTTATCTTGAATGTCGAAATCACCGCGCCAGAGCGGTTGCGAGAATGTACGTTGCGGCGCGATGCCATCAAAGCGTTGCCAGCGCCATTCATAAAGCGGCCAGCCAGTCACGAAATCCCCCATCAGCAAATGGACGAAGGCTTTGCTCCACTGGGCATCGGCATAGGTGGGGTCGAGCGCTAGGGCGGCATCAAAACTGGCTAGCGCTTCGGTGGTGCGGTTCAATTCCTGCAAGGCGAAGCCGCGATGGTAATGCGCCTGCGCGAAGTCTGGTTTGAGAGCGATCGCCCGGTCGTAAGCGGTTAAGGCCTCAATGTGGCGCCGCAAGCTGCGCAGGGCGTTGCCGCGGTTGTTGTAGGCTTCGGCAAATTTTGGCTGCAGGGCGATAGCGCGGTCGTAGGCTTTGAGCGCTTCCCCATGCTGCCTCAGTTCGCGCAAGCTGTTGCCGCAATTGTTGAAGGCATCGGCAAAATCCGGTTTTAAGGAAATCGCCCGGTCATAGGCGGAAAGCGCGTCTTTGAATCGTTTGAGCGCATGAAGCGTTAGGCCGCGATTGAGATGGATTTGGGCATAATCGCCGGCTAGCGCCACTGCTCGATCATAGGCGGCCAGAGCTTCTTCATAATGGCCGGCCGCATGAAGCGTTGCGGCGCGGTCATTTTCAACAAGCGCTTTCTGCAGCGCTACGTCGTCGGGGCGAGACGAGATCGGTAAGTTTTCCATAGAGGAGAGTCTGCCGTTGAATGAATCGATAGGGCGATGGTAATATGAAAAACGGCGGAGGGAACAATGAATCGGCGCTTATTTCTCAAGCAAGGCTTAGGCGTGGCTTCGATAGTCGGGGCAGGGTGGCTGTTGCCGCCACGCTTTAGTTTTGCCGATGAAGAAAAGCTGGAAATCAACAAGACCGATGCCGAATGGAAACACATTCTGTCGCCAGGCGCGTATGATGTGCTGCGCCGGCGTGGCACCGAGGCGCCTTACTCAAGCCCACTCGAAAAAGAACATCGGCCGGGGACTTTTTCATGCGCCGGCTGCGATCTGCCACTGTTTTCAAGCGACGCTAAGTTCGAGAGCGGTACCGGCTGGCCTAGCTTCACGGCACCCTTGCCGGATGCGGTTCGCACGATGACCGATCACGAGCTTCTTTACCCGCGTACCGAAGTGCATTGCCGCCGCTGCGGCGGGCATTTGGGTCATGTCTTCGATGACGGACCGCAGCCGGCCGGCAAGCGTTATTGTATGAATGGTGTGGCGCTGAAGTTTACGCCAGCAGCGAATCGTCAGTAATCCCAGTGATCGAAGTCATCGCGATTGTGAAAATTGTGATCATCGGTGTGATCGGGTGGCCGGTTTCGGGCATCGTAACGTAAGTTCGGGTCGTCGCTATAACCGCCATAAGCGCGGCCATCGTAATTGTAATACTGATAGGTGTTGGGATAATCATAGTACGAGTAGGTACCCGCGCCTGAATAGTATTGTCCGGGCGGGGGCGGCGGATAGGCATCCACACAACCGGCCAAACCGATCACGGCTGTCCCGACGGCTAGCAAGGTAAGCTTCGCACGCAGTGTTTGTTTTTCTCTTTGCATTTTTTCCCCCCGTTTTGGTTTTGATAACACTGTAAATGGAAAGCGTGCTTTAGACCCTTGCGCTAATGAGCGCAGAACCGCGCTATAGTAACGCAAACGGATTTTTGATACCGCGTGCCTTACTGCTTATTACGGTCTTGCCGGGAAACGCTGCTTATCGCCAATGGCCGCGTCCGCCGTCGCCGTCGCCGTGCCAGCCACCGCCGCCACCGAAAACAAAACCGACGGAAGGTCCGCCATACGCGTAACCGGGATAAGGCGGATAGTCGTAATAGGAATAGGGTCCCGGGTAATAAGCCGGAGCCGGTTCGGGTGCGTAAGCCATAGGTGCCTGCGGCGGATAAGGTTCAACCACACAAGCAGCGAGAAAAATCGCCGTCGCACCCAGCATGGCGCAAGTGAATCCCGTTCTGGCACTTCGTTTTTGTTTTTGCATTGCTGCCCCCTGTGAAAGAGAATCATTGCCGGAATTATGATGGGTAAAGACGGCTGAACTATGACGAATTATGACAATTTGGTGCGAGGGTTTGCCTTGCTCGGACGCGCTGTTAGAGTCGCGTCTTGATCCTCCTGCCATGACCTATTCTGGTGTCTCTATGCATAAAGCCGATATACTAATCGTAGGATCGGGGTTAACGGGTGCGACGATTGCCCGTTTGCTTTTTGACCGAGGCTTTTCGGTTCTGGTGCTGGAGCGCCGGGCGCATCTCGGCGGTAATGTTCACGATTATCGTCATGAAAGCGGTCTTTGGGTTCATACTTACGGCCCGCACTACTTCCGCACGTCATCGGAGCGCATCTGGCAATTTGTTAATCGCTTCGCCGCATTCCGGCCCTTTGCGGCCGAATTAAAAACGATGGTCGATGGCCGTCTCGAAGATTGGCCAGTCACGGCCGAATATCTTGAGCGCGTTGCCGGGTGTGATTGGAAACCTGAATTCACGGGCACGCCAACCAATTTCGAAGAAGCCGCGCTGGCACAAATGCCGCGATTGATTTACGAAAAATTTGTGCGCGATTATTCGGAAAAGCAATGGGGTGTTCCGGCGGCTACATTGGACACTGGCCTTGCCGGGCGTTTCGATGTGCGTCAAGGCCCGGATCGCCGGCTTAAGAGCAGCACATATCAGGGATTGCCGGAAAATGGATATGCGGCCTTCATGACGTCGCTTCTCAAAGGCATACCGGTGCAGGGCGGCGTCGATTATCTTGCGCATCGAAATGAGTTTGCCGGGCACAAGCTCTTGATCTTCACCGGCCCTATCGATGAGTTTTTCGGATTTGATCTCGGTCATCTTGTCTATCGCGGCCAGCGGCGCGAACATATCTGGTGCGAGGGGGTACAACAGAAGCACCCGGTCGTTCAGGTGAATTTTCCTGCCGTCGATTCCGGCAGCTTTGTGCGTGAGATCGAATGGAAGCATATGATGCCGGCGGCAGAGCTGGAAAAAATCAACGGCACCTTGATCACGCGCGAGCATCCTTTCACGCCCATGCAAACCGATCAGTTCGAATATCCTTTTCCCGATGAAGCCAACCGGCGTCTATGCGCCCGTTATACCGAACGCGCGGAGGCCATCGATGGTCTGCTGGTTTGTGGCCGGCTCGGCGAATATCGTTATTACGATATGGATCAAGCCATCGGCCGGGCGATGGCGCTGACTGAAAAAGTGCTGCTCAGGCAATTAGCCGCAGGGACGGATTCAAACTCCGGGAAATTATCCGCTTTCCCCGCATAAGCTTGCCAATTGACTTAACCATCAGCCTTTACGTGTAACGGTTTTCCGCATGTTAAGGTTAAGGCGTCACGATTTCTGGCGTTACCTGCTTGCTAATTTATGAAACGCCAGATTACGGTGCGCTCATGTCAATAATGACGATGTAAACCAAGGAGAGTTTCATGAAGAATATATTCTTGTTCGCGGCTCTTGCACCTTTGCTGTTTTCGGGCACAGCGCATGCCGTTACGCTAGATATCACCCTTGGCCTTACGCCAGGCAGCGTTTCGTACAGCTTAAGTGCGGCACCAAATGTCCAGGATATCAATCTCGCTTCCCCGAGCCCATATAGCTTGGCTCTGGGCAGCAACTCCTTCTTGATTGACAACGGCGTAACTGTGGTCGGCCAGTATGTGGCACCTACCGGAGATAGCGGTAAATATCTGGCTGTGTTGGGTGGAGGGTCGTCGACTTTGACGTTGGAGCCTGGTTACAACCAGCTCGGCTTCACATGGGGCACCATTGATACCTACAACACGCTCACGATTACGGACTCTCGTTCCGACGTTTACCATATCAAAGGTGCCGGCGTTTCGCAGAATCCGCCGCTTTCGGCCAGCATCATAAGTGCTCTTTACCCGAGTGGTTTTGTTTACGGCACATCGCAGGCGGATGTCCGCATTAGCGATCCCTTCGGCAGCATTGTGACGGCGCAGTTCTCAAGCTCGATCAATAGCTTCGAAGTGGGGGGGCTTTTCGGGATCGTCATCGGCTACACCTTTGCCGCCAGCTCTGCCTCTTTTTGTCGCAGGCGTGATTGGCCTCGCCGGTTTTGCTTATTGGCGCCGCCAGGTTGCAAAGTCTTAATATCCTCGAACGCCATAAAAACATACTTAAATGGCCGGTATATCCGGTCCTTTTTGTTTGTATCGGCCGGTTCATTTTCCGCCGGCAACCCTCGGTTGTATGCATAAACTGTCTTGCCAAAGGATGCGCTAATCCATACGATGCTGTCCTGACGCTGTTACCTTTTTTAATCAAGGAGAATCTCATGAAAAAACTACTCTCGGCCATAACCTTTGCGGCTCTCCTTCTCAGCGGCGGGGCTCATGCCGCCACGCTCGTTCTCGACGGCGACTTTGCCAACGGAAGTCCGACCTTCACAACGTTCTCGAGCGGTTCCTCGTTTGGCCCCTGGACGGTCACGAGCGGCAGCGTTGATTTGATCGGCGGTTACTGGCAGTCACCAACGGCGGGTGGTGGCAGCGTCGATGTTGATGGTGTTGTGCCGGGTGCTTTCCAACAAGTTTTCACAGCTCCGGCTGGAAACTATGTTCTTAGCTTCGATCTCTCCGGTAATCCGGATGGCGGGCTTGGCACAAAGTTTCTGCAAGTAAGCGTTGGTGGCGCAACCCAGGAATTCACCTATACGGTAACAGGCGCCAACGCCCGTCCCGCACCTATGCTTTATACGCCGGAAACGCTGGCGTTCAGCACCGCCGGTGGACCCGTTACGCTTGCCTTTGCCAGCCTTGATGCGGGCGGATCCTTTGGTCCCGTGGTTGGTGGCGTTTCGGTATCGGCTGTTCCTCTGCCAGCTAGTTTGATGCTGTTTGGCACCGGATTGGCAGCTTTGTTTATGTTCGCGCGCCGCCGCCAATCTGCCAAAGTCTAATCCCGGTACATAAAAGATACTTAGATGGCCGGCTCGTCCGGCCATTTTTGTTTTCGGCCGCTTTTTGATTAGGGTTGTGCCAGCAATTTTTTGGCGTCATCGACACCCGGATAGCTGGCATCTTTGACTGAGGCGCTTGTCAATTCCGTTTTGGCTTCGTCTGTTTTGTTGGCCATTCTTGATTTTGGAATTATTCCAAATATATTAATATAATACGCAATTATGCGGCACCGATTGAGTTACATTCCGAACCCGCAAACACAAGATGTTGATTCACGGCGCGCCGGTCACGCCCGGCACGAAGGTGGCCGGGCCGACAATCGGAATGCCACGAAACGGGTTGAGCACCAGCAGATCATTGTCGCCGGTGAGGATCAGATCGGCGCGGCCATTGATTGCCAGTTCGAGAAATTTGTCGTCCGTTGGATCGCGGCACACCGCGATGCGCTCGGTGATCGTCACCAGCTCGGCCGACGCCATTAGCTGCACCAGCCAGTCGCGCGTTTCCGGTCTGATCAGTGGCGCAATATAGGGACGCGCGATGACCTCGAAAAACTGCGCCTCAGTCACGATGGATTTGAGCATCGTGCAATGTTGCTTGACCTGATGTAGGGCGATGCTGGGCAGTGATCCGTGCTTGAATGCAGCGCTGATGAAGATGTTGGTATCGACAACGATCTTCATCTAGGCAGCAACGGCTCGACTTCCTGTTGTGCCCGCTTGATGAGCCGGTCGATATCGTCATCGCTCAGACCGGCAGCGATCACCAGTTTGCGTGTCTCACGGCGACCGGGGATCAGCTCCGGCTCAATGGTCAGCTTTACCCGTTCGTCCGGCTCGATGCCCTGACGTTGAAGTTCTGCTGCGACTTCTTTAGCGGCGACCTCGATGACGGTTGGTGGTGACATAGCCGTATGTTCCTCGCGGTAACTCGGCGGGGCCGAGGCTCCGCCGCGCATTTTCTTGACGGTCATCGGCTTCCCAGCCTGTACCCTCGCGCCATCATATCATATCGACATTTCCTTATACAAATTTCCCGGGGCAGCCGCGAGGGGGCAGCACCCCTATTCTTTAATATAATAATGTCCATTAAAAATATAACCGTGTATAATATCAATATGTTAGATTAATTTTATGCATGCTTTTTCAATTAAAAAACAATCATTTAGATAATATCCTATTTCCGAGGAGGATACATAGGCACATGACAAAACTGAACGAAGTCAAAAAACATTTGCAGCCTGGGCGCGTTTATCTTGCCTTCGCATGCGGCGGCAAAATCTAGACGCTACTCATCGGCTAAATGCGGTAGGTTCTTAAACGGCCGATTTAATCGGCCATTTTTGTTTTTGGCCGCTTTTTGATTAAGGTTGTGCCAGCAATTTTTTGGCGTCATCGACACCCGGATAGCTGGCATCTTTGATGGTGGCGCTCGTCAATTCTGTTTTGGCTTCGGCGGTCTTGCCGGCTTTCATGAGAATAGCGCCGTAATGATAATGAACCTGCGGTGGTAGCTTGCTTCCCGTAGCCACGGCGCGTTCCATGATGGTTTGTGCCTGGCCGACATTGCCCTGGCGGTAATAGACCCAGGCAAGCGTATCCAGAAGCAACGGGTTCGACGTAGCCGCGAAACGCTCCGCTACGTGCCGGGCTTTTTCAAGTGCCCCTGGATCGGTGTATTCGTAATCGGCGATAATTTCGGCGAGATTGTTGGCGACCGCCTCAAGATCCGGATCACGCGCCAGAAGATCCTCATAAATCGCGATCGCGTCTTGATAGCGCCCCATCTCTTCCAGGACTTGCGCTTCCATGAGCAGTGAGCGGATATCGGCTGGTGCCACGGCGGCGCCTTTTTTAAGCGTGGTGAGGGCTTGGTCGAGCTTGTGGTCGGACATGAACATCCGGGCGCGGTCCAGATAAGGCTCCGGCCGGGATGCGCCTGTATTGATAGCTGTATCGAGATTGGAGGCGGCTTGCTCAATCTTCCCGGAAACAAGGTAGCTTTCGCCGAGGATGGCACTGACAGCCGGGTTTTTCGATTTAAGAGATTCGATATAGCTCAATGCCTCATCCATGCGGTTGAGGCCGCGATAGGCAACGACTAAGGCACCAAGAGCACGCTCTGCCATCGGCGTCAAAGGATCAGCGTCGATAACTTGTTTGTATTGCGTAAGTGCGTCTTCCGTTTTGCCCGTGTTTGCTAGCATCTCGCCGCGTAGAAACAGGGACGTCACGTGTTGGCCGTCGATGCCGTCCAGCGTCTTAATGGCGGCTTCGGCGGTGGCCCAATCTTTGGTTTCGATGGCTATGCGTGCGGTCGCTTCCCAGGCCAAGGGATATTTGGGCTCCGCTTTGGTGACCAGGAACAGCATATCCATGGCTTTCTTTGAATTGCCGTTCAGGTGATACATCTGCGCCAATCGCACCTTCGTCATAAAGTCGAGAGGGTCCGCGTCCACCGCCTGGCTTAGCGTATCGATGGCAAGGTCCGGATGACCCTGAATGAGGAAGGCTTCACCTAGAAGCAGCAGGGCTTGCTTGGCCTTTGGTTTGTCGCGGACGATGCCGCGTAAATCGATGACCGCGTTTTGATAAAACCCATGGTCGAATTCCAGGTGGGCTTTCAGAAAACGTGCATCGAGATTATTCGGATCTTTTTCCAACACGGCCGTGGTCAGCTTGCTGGCTGTCTCCTTATCACCTTTTATATAGTCAAGGCGGGCAAGGGCGCTGCGGGCATCCAGCCCTTGTTTGTCAAGCTGATGCTGAGCGACGAGCTGATCGAGAAAGGTGACCGCCCGGCCGGTTGCGTTGTGGAAAATGAAGAGATCCGTGAGCCATGTATCAAGCTCGGCATTATCCGGATAGGCTTGCATATAGCCGCGGATTTCTTTTTCGGCAGCATCGATTCCGCGATGATCGCCGAGAAACGTCACAAGTTCGCGCTTCATGTCCCAGTCATCCGGTTCTGCCGCAACGCCGGCGCGCAAGGCGGCTTCGGCATCATCAATCTGTCCGGCCTTGAGATAGATGTTGGCGAGATCGAGGCGGTAACGCGCATCCTTCGGCGCCAGCTTGAAAATGGCATCGTAAGTGCCGGCAATTTTGGCCCAGTTGGCGGAATGTTCGTACATATTCGCCTTGAGAATGAGAAGCGGCAGACTGCGGGGATTGCGGGCTATGCCGTCATCGATGGTGGCAAGGGCTTTGGCTTCATCGCCTTCGGCCGCGTAAAGCCCAGCCAACACTGAAAAAGCGGCGACATTGTTGGGATCTTTCGTTAAAGCAAAGCGCGCTTCTTTTTCCGCGCCAGAGAAATCCTTTTGACGCAAAAGAAGTGCGGCATGCATGGCGTGAGCACCGGGATCGTCCGGCGTCTCATTGAGTACCGTATCGAGGCGTTTTTGCATCTGATCATATTGCTCGGCAGCCAGAAAATATTCGGCCAATTTGAGAAGCGCCGGATGGAAGCGGGCGTCTTGCTGCTCGGCGCGAACGAAGCCAGAAAAAGCGGCATGAAAATCGCCTTCGGCTTCGTCCACCATGCCAAAGCGGTAGGCGACTTCCGCGTCGGCAGGTTTGAGGCGCGCTGCATTTTTGTATTCGACGCGCGCTTTCTCAAATTCGCCCTGATCGAACAGCTTGTTGCCGCGCTTGAGGTAAGCCGCCTCTTTTTCCTCTGGATTGCTGCAGCCGGCTAGCAGAAAGCCGACCGTGATGAGGACCAGCGGTAAGGAGCGCAAAGACGGCATGAAAATTCACTTCAGTGTTGTGTGAGAAACCCTTGTCATTACTGCATATTTTGCCGCTATCAGCAACAATGTTAATTGATCGAAGCGCCGGGAATAAAGCTGGCGATTTGCGGATAAGCAACGGCCAGAAAATCATTAAGCCTTTGGGTCGCCGCGGCTTCACCCTCAACGCTGCCGAGCATGGTTGTGAGGCGTATCAGGGCCCCGTCCGTGCGATGCATGAAGATCGAATCCCGCAGGAGATACCATTTGGCCTCAACGGTTTCGGTCAGGTCGCGTCCACGCTCGTCGAACCAGTAATAAACAAGTTGCGCCGCATCACCGCGCCGGATCAAAAGACGGGTAAGTTTGACTTTTACGCCGCTGGGCAATTGCACATCCGAGGTATGGCTGCTTTCGATCTGCCAACCGCCGCCCGGAATGCAATTCGACGGCGAATGCGTTTCCGCGCCGCTGCGCTGGCTATTGTAATAAGCGATGTAGAGATTAACCGGCGCATTTTTTTCTAACTGGTAGTTCGCGAGCCAATAGTCGCTGAGATTTAAGGCGGCTAAGACATCCGGCGTAAGATGATCGGATTCCCCCTGCCAATTGCCAAGCAAGAGCGGAAATGACGTTAAAGGCGGATGAGATGGTATGATCTCATCGCGGCGGTTTATGATGCCGGTTCCAAAGATGAGAGCAAAAAACGCAACAAAAATAACGGCTAGAATACCAGGCTTTTTCAGTCCGATAGAGTTGCTGAACAATCGGCCGCGCGGGAGGCTGAGATACTCATAGCGAAACCGCCCCTTCCCCCCGATCGGCACTAGGATCCACGCTTCGATGAGAAGAAGGACGATACAGACGAGGAACACGCTCCAGCCCTCGAAATCGTGAATAAAGCCACCGGCCGCTTTGCCGCCCCATATATCGACCGTGATACCTACGAAAGCGATGCGTAGAGAATTAAGGACGATGGCGATCGGGATCGTAGAAAAAAAGAGTACGAGGCGCTTCCATCCTTTGTCCTTCAGCAGCAGCGCAATAAGATATCCGAAACTCATGAGCGGAAAGAGGTAGCGCAGGCCGCTGCAGGCATCGACCACCTGCAAGCGATAGCCGCCGAGATCGATGACATTGCCTTGCTGGAACACAGGGATCCCAATGAGATCTAGCGGCCATACACCGAGGTTGGAGGACCAAAGCTGCAAACGCTGCGACAATTCGGCTTGGATGAGATGAGGCAGAGGAACGGCAAACACGAGATAGAAAAGAGCCGGCGCAATAACCCATGTTGCCGCACGGCCGAGAAAGCAAAGACTCAATCCCGTGAGCGCAGCGATCAACCCATAGTCGGCCGCCATAAAGAAACCCGACAATTGCGCCACCACTTGCAGGCACCCGGCAGCCGCAAGCCATGCTATCCCCCACCAGGAGGGCCGCAGCGCGGGTTTTGTCTCCGCCAACCGGTGCCAGGCCAAAAACAAGGCGATGAAGGGGATAAGAATGCCGTGGCTGTATTCTTCCGTCTGCCAGGCGGCGAATAGATCCTTGATCGCCGCATGCTGAGAAAAAATCACAAACGCAAGAGCAAGGAGGCCCCAGAGGAGGGGAGACATCATTTTGTATGCTTCGGTCTTACCCATTCGTTTTTCCTTTTAATTTCTTTCCTGTTCGCAACACGGCTTGTTCCATAAGGCAGCTTGTCAAATAAAGAGGTACCGGCCAGGGCCGACAACATGTGGTGAAGGCGGCGCGGAAATCACGTTTTTTTACGGCATCGATTAGCCGCCGCCATTGCAGCCGGCAATCGACGCTCAAGTAATGTTGTCGCAATGCGGTTTTATCGGCCAGTGTCAAACCGGAGATTTTGCTGAGAGCGTCATCGCAATCGCGCAGATGCTGCAAATCTTCCACTGCATGTTGGCCGCTGAGCGAATGGACGCGCATGACGGAAACATAACCCTGTGACGGCATCAGATAAAGCCGCGCGCCAAGCGCCAAAGCGCGGGCGTAAAGCTCATAATCCTCACCAAGGCGCATGTGCTCCTGATAGCGCAGGTTATGCGTATCTAGAAACGTGCGGCGCATGAGCGGTTTGATAAAACCAAGCTCGCCGCGCGGACGTTTCTTGTCGGATACGTTACTCGAGACGAATTCGGCAAAATTGATTTGCCGGGGCGCGGAGAGGGCCTCGCCCAGCAAGCTTTTGCGCGGGCCGTCGATGGCATCCTCATTAACCTGGCCGATATCGTCGGCGATCAAATCGGCGCTGTTGGCAAAGGACAGCAGGCGCTTCATCCGTCCTGGCAGAAAAAAATCGTCGGCATCTAAAATGCCAATCCACGGCGCCGTGCTTTCGCCAATGGCCCGGTTGCGTGCGGCGGAAGGGCCGGCGTTCTGTGGCTGAACAAGAAGTTTTAACCGGCCGCTGCCGTCATCAGCCGCACGGGCAGCATCGGCCGTCGTGTCAGTCGAGGCATCGTCGACTACGATTACTTCACCCACTTCCGCTTCAGCCAGCGCCGATTGCGCCGCGCGCGCGATTGTACGCGCGGCGTTGTAGGCGGGGATGAGGATGGCGATAGATGGAGTGTCGGGGTTCATCCGGTGCAATATAAGGTGTTTTGTCGGCAAAGGCGACATGCTCCGAGAGCGTTATCCGGCTTTGCACAAAAAGCCTTAATTGACCTCTAGTTTTTATGCAGAAAAATTAATCTCAACGCCGAGTTTCTGCATCGCCATTAAGCAGACACAGATGTTGTGGCAGATAACCTTGCATAGCACTTCGTTTTTCATGGCCGTTTCGATTTTGCCTCTAACATTACCGCCGAATTTCGCTTTATCATTGAGAACGTGGTCTCGACGTTCAAATATTTGTGATAGTGCTGTCGGAATTCCTCTTCGTAGTAACGGAACATCAGAGTACTACGCCTCCTTGATGTTTCCACGCTGTGATGGCATATTTATGTGCATGGCCGCAAACAGCGGTCACGAGGCTTAAGAACCTCCATTAAGCAGCGGGCGTCGGCTGAAAAACGATGTCGCTATCCGTGCCCTTTATGTGCCGGGGGCGGCAGCCATGTCCAAGTCTCACGGCCAAAGGTTGTCGGTCGCCTCAAAGGGGTTCTTAACTTCCGGCTAAACATGACACGCGGAGTTAACCGTGCGGATTTCTGTCATTGTGGCTACACGAAATCGTTCCTATGCCATAGCTAGTTGTCTAGATTCTATAGCCATATCCTTATCAAAAGCAGCCCCAATTTCGGCAGAAATTGTGGTCGTTGACAATGGATCGGAAGATCAGACTCCGACAGTTATAGAAAAGTGGGCGAAGAACAGTCCATTTCCGGTTAGACATTTAGTGGAATCCAGAACTGGTCTTTCTCGGGCCCACAATGCGGCACTCAAAATAGCCCAGGGCGACCTTCTTGCTTTTACTGACGATGATTGCTGTTTAAACGAAAATTACGTTAATGATCTTTTGCGCCACGACGCTAAAGACACAGAACTCGTATTGCGTGGTGGCCGCATAGAACTTGGCGATCCGACCGACTTGCCTTTAACAATTAAAACTAGCCCAGACATTATCCAATGGAAACGCAGCTTAAATTCAGCTCGATCACAACCAATCCCCGGACAAATAAACGGCTGCAATATGACAATGCGGCGTGCCCTCGTTCAAAAAATTGGATACTTTGATGAGAATTTCGGACCGGGCTCAGCTATGGGGTCGGGAGGAGATTCTGATTACTTATTTCGCGCCTATCTCGCCTATTGCGCCTTGGAATATGTGCCAAATATGACAGTCATACATTTTCACGGACGTAAATCCCCATGTCAGGGATATAATTTGCTACGCAATTATTTAAAGGGTACGGGCGCAGTATATGCAAAACATTGTTGGAAAGACCTTAATTTATGCCGCCCTTTTTGGTGGGATTTAAAGAATGCCCTTAAAGAAACTATTACCGGTAAAAATACATGGCTTCCAGCTATCGGATTCTCCCATAAACATAAGGTTTTTTATAGTTTAGTTGGTGCTTTTCGGTATATTCTGTATCTACCTTTCTTGAAATATTAGAGCTTTTTGCGCAGATGTTCACTATTTGTGCAATGCCGCGCTATCCCCTAATCTTCAGGCATGTACGCAAATAGAGAAAAGCGCCAATTAGCATGTAACTCAGCTGTTCTCCGGGCGTAATCGATGTGCTGAATTGGTCGTTATCTTTTTTGGTAAACAGTTCGGTAAAATAATATTTTATTGCCCAATAAAAATGTCTGGAGAAATTGGGATAGCGGAAAAGATATTTGATCGACAAGGCCCCATTGCCGATCGAATAATTTCTTAATAGATTTTTTTGATCCGTGGTTTCCTTACGGCCATGATAGTGCTTGATGATCATATCGGGCACCATTTCAAGCAGAATACCGGCAAGATAAGCGCGATAGAAATAATCGGTATCTTCGGCGGCGGGACAATCTGTCCCTGCGCCAAGTTTCTCGTCAAACGGCCCCAGACGATCCAGAACGGCGCGCCGCATTGTCATGTTGCAGCCGATCAAGCTGCTCATCAGCTCTCCCTCGCCTTTAAGATTCATGGGCCTTTTCCAGCTTTGCATTGTTGTCGTAGATTTAATGGTCAAAGGAAGATCTGTCGGATCACCGAGAACGACCGAGCCGCTACGCATAACCAACAGCTCATCCTTTGCATCGTAGCGCATGAGTTCTTCGACATAGGTTTGGCTCACTTGGCAATCATCGTCGGTAAAGGCTACCAGCTCGCCGTGAGACGTGCGCACACCCGCATTACGGGCAGCGGATAGTCCTTTGCGCGGCTCATAAATCAATTGGACCGGTGTGGAAGAGGATTTAGCGAATGCGGTTACGGTGGCTGATGTCGTATCGGTCGAAGCATTGTTCACGACAACAATCTCTGCGCTATCGCACGCGGCGTAAGAAATGGAAGTTATGATGGACCGAAGGCAGTCTTCAAGAGCAAGTGCCCGGTTTCTGGTGCAGACAATAAAGGATAGGCGCATTCTCGATTTTCCAGACCGATTATTTTCTATAACCAGGCACAAACGGTGCCATCGGTGTTGTAGGCGCGGATTAAGATAGCCGTGGAGGAGACCGCCATCATCATTATAGTTGTTCTGCATCGATACGGCTGAACACAATATCCATCATTGCAACCAGGTGCGATAATAATCTTTTGGGCGGTAAAATAGGCCGGCCGTTGACATACGCGGCTGTCGAATAGTCATTGGGCAAATGATAGGCATGAAAACCGGCATCGGCGAACTGGCTGATAATTTTTTCAGCGGTCGTGCCATGCTCCAAAACTTCGGGCGGGTTGATTTCGACGACGATTTCCACATCCCGTCTATAGCGCTCGAGGTTTTCGAGAATGGTTTCCAAAACCAGCGCTTCGGCGCCTTCGACATCGATTTTGATCAACCGCGCCGTTTTAATCTCCTCAGGCAACAAAACCGCTTCCAGACGGTCGGCCGGCACTTCGGTTTCAAAAGCTAGGCCACGTGACGCCATAACCGATGTCCTGCCAATGTTGTCCGATGAACCACTGAAAAGCCGCAAGGTGCCCTTGCGGTTGGAAATCGCAACATTGACCGCCCTTACATTCTGGCAATGGTTGGCATTGAGATTTTTCTGCAAGGCAGAAAAAATTTTCGGCGAAGCTTCGATGGCAACGATGTGCCCTTTTGGTCCAACGCATTTCGAGGCAAGCAGGGAATAATAACCAATGTTGGACCCGGCATCGACAAAGCCATCACCGGGCCGCAACCGGTGTTGCAGAAAGGCGGTGAGATTGGGCTCCCATACGCCAAAATAAAGTAATTTAAATTGTATGACATCGGAAGGGCGGCAGAGCAGTTTTGCGCCGAACCGGGTGCGAGCCCAAAATGTGTCGGACCGCCACGATAAATAGCGAGAAATAAATGGCCCCATAATTTTCAGTTTCTTGTCACCAGAAATTGGCAAGCGCATACATAACCGGCTAACCTGAAGCGCCGTGGATATGGCTATTTTTTTGAGTGGCTTTTTGGCCGGTGCATTATTTGACATCGGGATATCCATACTTCTCCGCTATTTTGCGGATTTGTTCGTCGTTTCCGCCGCGCAGTAGATTATCATGCCACAGCGCCCCATCCTGCGTACCTTTCCAAGCAATAAGATTACGCCAACGCCCGACGGTTTTGTAATGTGCGCCATTGCCGCGGCCTATCCAATAAAGCCATACGTCATCGGCTTTGGGGCAGAGATCGAAAGCGGCATGCCGGTCTTCTGCACGATGCGCCAGAATTCCGGGTGGGTAGAGTATGCCACCGATGCCGGTTGGAAAGAGCCGGTTCGATTCTCCGCGAAGATGTGTATCGAGTATCCATTCACTATAGGGCTTAAAAACACCTTGCGTATCGAAGGTGATTTCATGTGCGCGATGGCAGGTTATGGTGCGATCAGCGGTTCCCTCGACAAGTTCTTCAAGCCAGCTCGGCCAATAATAGAGATCGTCATCGGCGGTGGCGATGAAGGCGTTGGGGAACGCATCGAGCACCGGAATTATTTTTTTGTAGGATTTGAGGTTGTCGGTCTGGCGAATTTCGAGGTCTGCCATTTGCAAATCCATAACTTCGCGTGGAAGCAAGGGGAAATCTTCATGAGCGATCCAGAGGATCGTACGGTCGGCCTTAACCGTTTGGCGTAATAGGCTGCGCAGGGTTATCGCCAGATAACCGAACCGCGGCGGGTAGGAGGTGAGCGAAACGATAAGGGGTGCCGGTAGTTTGTGAGGACGTCCGCCGGGTTTAAAGCCCCAGCGCCAAGCGATAGAAGCACGGGCCAGATATGAACGAGCAACAAATACAACTCGCTTCCATCGCCAGCTAAAGGCGTGCTGGATACCGGAAGTGCCGGTCATTGTGGACATCCGTATTTTTCCACCATATTTTTTAGTTGTTCATCGTCGCCATCCCCCGTTCTGTTATAGTGAGTTAGGCAATGTTTTTGGGAGCCGAACCATTGGATTAATTTGTGCCGGTGATCCACGACTTTATAGGTCGCTCCGTTACGGCGGCCTATCCAATAGAGCCAAAGATCATCGTTGTATGGGCACAGGCTTAATGCGGCTGCCCGATCTTCGACAGTGTGTGTCAAAATGCCGGGTGGGAAAAGAACACCCCCGCAGCCGTGGGGGAAAAGGGTTTTTTGTTGCTTTTTGCGCGTGACGGGAACCCATGCCCTGGATGACTTAAAACGGCCTTCTGAATCGAAAATTATTTCATTGGCCCGATGACAGCTAATGATGCGGTCAGCCAAACTGACCCCCTCCACGAGTTGTTCGAGCCAGGTCGACCGATAATATATATCGTCGTCAGCCGTCGCGATAAATGCGTTTGGGAATGCGTCCAGAGCCGGTAATATTTTTTTGTACGACTTGATATCCCCGGTCGCGCGTATTTCCAGTCCCGCCGTTTGAAGATCGGTGACATTTTGGGGAAGTAAAGGCATATCGGAATGTGCGATCCACAATATGATTCGGTTCGCTTTCACGGTTTGCCGCAACAGACTGCGCAGAGTGAAAGCAAGGGTCCTGAATCGCGGCGGGTACGAGGTAAGAGATACAATCAGCGGGGACGGTAACTTGTGTGGATAGCTGCCTGGTTCGAAACGCCAGCGCCAGGCTATGCGCGCTCGTGCCCACAGGGAATGGCTGATGCCATAAACCAGAAAGTAGTAGTGAATGCATCGCCAGTGGATGGAATGCCTTACTTGGCGCAGCAGTTTTATCATATATTTCTACCCGAAAAGTGATGCGGAGACGCGGTTTAATGTGCCGCGAATGCCGAGAACGCTGACCATTATGCGCAGCATGCGAATGCCCACTTTAATATCGCCCTTTTGAAACATGGATCGCGCATGCCACACAAGCGGGCGGCATGTCGCATGAATAATGCGCCGCCCATACCCGTTTTCTCTATAGCACGCCCGTAAATCAGCGACCCAGCCGAGATTATCGCCGAGCATCAGCCAAGGCAAAATGTCTCTGATAGCTACTTCCGCCATCCGTAATTCTTCAGGTGCTGCGGAAGCAGGGCTGGAAGTGATGGCGTGTCGAAAGTCGCTAATGGCATCATTCCATAATGCCCTGGCTGCGAAAGCGCATGCGCGCTTGACTAAAGCGGAGCGGTGCGCACGTACGCCATCCCACTGCTCCGCAAAAGTTGGCGTGAACTCTTCGGGGTTATAGTTTTCCCTAATCCATGAAAATATTTTTTGATCGTATTGCAGCCATTTCTTTATGTTTTCGTTGGCGTTGAACGAATCCAATCTCGATCCTCGTACACCTTCGTGAGCTCTTTGGAAGAAAATAACCTTAGGAACGTACACGGCTTTATTCTCCCGACACAAACGGATTGCCATGTCGTAATCTCCGGACCTTATGAGATCTTCACGGAAACGACCTACTTCGTTATACAAAGAACGCCGTACCAGCATGGCAAACTGGAATGTGAACATGCCCTCGAAAAAGTTCATCTTGGCGCTTGGTTCTTCATCGCGCTTCCAATAAGTGGGTGGCGTATAAATACGTCCCCCGGCCGTATCGTGAAAGATTTTGAATGTTCCGAAAACAAATCCGGCCGTATCGTCGGCATCCAATGCTGTCGCTAGAGATTCGAGGCCATCCGTCGCGGCAATATCATCGTCGTCGCAAATCCATATGTAATCGGATGTGCATTGCGCCAGCGCCAAATTCAATGCGCTCGATTTACCGCCGTTTTTCTTACTGATCAGTGTGATGCGGTCGTCGTAAGATTTAACGATGCTTTCCGTATCGTCGGTCGAACCGTCGTTGACGACGATAATCTCATCCACCGGCCGTGTTTGTGCGAGCACACTATCGATGCATTCCCGCAGCATCGCCGCGCGGTTGTAGGTGGGGATTATGGCGGTGATTGTAGATGGCATCAATTAACTGGCCGTTTTTATTTTGATTTTAATCTGTTTTTTTATTCTGCGCCACCCAAAACGAAAAACGGCCTGACAATAATTCGGATCAAACGGCATTGCGCGAAAAATTTCTTCAAAGTTACGATTGTCAAGAGAGTGACAAAGCTTATATTCGGCCGACAAGCGTCGTAGGGCATACATGCGTTTTCGCAACAAACGTACTAAATATTCATCGGAGCGAATCCGGTCATGCGTCAAAAGGCTTGCCGTATGGGCAGCCATGCCGTCGTAATCGATTTTGGTTCGACTGAAGCCTGATGATCTGTGCGTATAAAGATAGCCCGGAGTATGGGAAACCGCAAAACAGGCGCCGGCGAGAAATATATCAAGTGTCAAAAGAAAATCTTCCCCGTGACGAGAAAGCGCGGGATAGCGAAGATTGTAATCATCGAGGAAATTTCGCCGGAAAACGGGCTTTAATAACCCCCAATCCATTTCATTCGTAAAGGGCATCGCTTTAGAGACGAAACGATAAATATCAATCATCTCAACGGCTGGAGATGTCGAAATTCCCGGCTCACCGATTGTGTTGGTCTTGGCATCGTACCAAAGAAAATTGTCGACGACGACTTCAACCTTCATATCATTTCCGATGTCTATGAGACGCTCAAGCCGATCCGGCAAAAAAGCATCGTCAGCGTCGAGGATGGCGATCCAGTCGCCGCGTGCCTCATCCAATCCCGCATTACGCGCTTTTGCCGGTCCACCGTTTTCCGAAAGAGAAATTACCCGAATGCGCGGATCAGCTTCAATTAAAGTTTGGGCCACCGCTAGCGTATCGTCGGTTGAGGCATCGTCGACGATCAGTATTTCGAATGGCGGTTGGGTTTGCGTCAAGGCCGAATGAATGGCCCGGTGTAAAAACGGAGCGGCATTGTAGGCGGCGATTAGGACAGTGACTGTGGGCATCTGCATGGCACAATCCCTATTAATCCCTATTACTTTTTTGCTAACGCATGCCTCAAGATTTTTCCTGCCGCAGTGAGACTTTGCTTTAACGTTTCTTTTCCGCCGGGCACGAACAGCATCATGAGCGTGAAAGTTACGTAAGATAGCACTAATCCACCAGCCAGCAGAAAGATGGATGAACCGCCGGTCAACTTCCGGTACCCTATAACAGCGAGCGCAGACGCAATGCCGGCAAAAAACTGCGGCAAAATCGCGCGGAGCACATCGCGTAAACCGACAGGCCCACGGCGGGTGATGGACCACCAGTAAAACGGCGCAAGGATATATCCGCTTATGGCGTAAGCCGTTGCCACGCCAACGGGGCCGAAAGGCAGACCAATCAGAAATGCCGCGATGCAGACAATTGCGTTGACGACGGCCCAAAAGAAAATTTCTTTCGCACGGCCCTGGCTTACAAGCAGGGAGCTCGAGAAATAGCCGATTACTTGCAACAAACCGGCGATAGCCAAAGGCTCGAAAATTGCCGCCGAATCCACCCACTGCTTGCCAAGCACCGTGGGTACAAGGCTATCATTGAGAATAATCGTCCAAATAGTACCTGGCCAGACCGCCAATGTAAGTTGCGCCATGGTTCTGAGATAAATGCTGCGGTA
>Ga0206978_1038_pt1 | contig 30569 bp, 17 predicted proteins | sample Alteio_BWMinCont_21_FD_153477 | JGI IMG/M metagenome (GOLD analysis project Ga0206978, IMG submission 153477) | Enriched cells from forest soil in Barre Woods Harvard Forest LTER site, Petersham, Massachusetts, United States -... | ecosystem: Environmental > Terrestrial > Soil > Temperate forest >...
TAGCGGGTGCGCCGATGTTTGGCCATGCGATGGAGTTATAGATGATGTAACAGCCACTGGCCGCCAAGCACCCTCGTAGTGCGAACTTAAGATGCTCAGGGTTAACGAATGCATCTGGAGCCAAGAGTTTCGATTGCAGCGCGTCGGGCGAGGGTGGCAGGTGCACTTTCGTCGACTCCGAATACGTGAACGCTTGTGGGATGAGCGAAACCGTATGCTGCATTTCGTGCAATAGCGGAACATGGGAGGGGGCATGGTCAGGGTCAAAGTGAATCGGGCTCGAGATTCGCCGATTCATTAGATCGGTGCGAATGATTGCGACGGCCATCCCCAAGGTACGCAATTGCTCCGCATCGGTATCAGTAAGCTCGAAGCTGAGTCCGGTCAAGGTGGCGGTAATGTCGACCAATCTTCCAACCAGCGCAACAACACCACTCATCTGTGCCCTGTAGTGGGTCGAATAGTCCGCGCGGCGGAGAAGCCCCCGCAAACTCGAGGTTCCAAGCATGCCGAACCTGATGATTTTCTTTTTACTTGGGTCATCTGGAGGACAGCGTTTGGCGTAACAAACCAACAGACTCTCGACCGCAGACAACCGTTCCGCGATGGGCAGCACAATATCGTCGCCTGGATTCACACGAGCAAACGCCAGCTCTATTGCCGCAGTAACCAGAGCTCCTACCGACACCGCCAAAGTAAGCCAGAGCGTATCTTCGACATTAGTTTCGGCGGAGACATGCCGTTCCCATATGGGAATGCCGACAGCGATCACCAGGGCGAATGTTGAAGCCGCGCCGTAATTTGTCATCGCACTGAGTGCGTAAAAAGTCAGAACGAATGAAGCAATCACCCAGAGAAAATGTAAGATGGGAACGCTGATAACGAAGCTCGCCGAAATCAAAACATAGGCTCCCCCAACCCCGACAAAGAGGAATGTTGTTCCAGCTGATTGCAGCGTGGCCCTTGGGCTTGCGCGCGAAATGATGAGTGTGTAAATCGCAGCCTCGAAGGCATAGGGAATACGAAAGGTCTCGCAAATAATCATGACCAGCGCCGCGGCAATTACCATCCGCGCTACTATTCCTGCCCGGCCTGGATATGGAGCGAGCTCCTCCTTGAGAAAATCTAGGAACCAAGGTAGAGCGCCGGGCGATTCGTGTAGGCTTTGTGTAATTGTGGCCATTCTCAATCTCCGCGAATTGTGACAACGGCGGACTCGCCGACGCGAAATAATTCGGGGGAGGGATTTTGCACGCGGACCCGAACCGGATATCTCGAAGCCAAATGCACCCAATTGAGGGTTCGCTGCGCGTCCGGAAGCCCGGGTTCCAGGCGGCCAAAGACATCCGGATCAGGAGTAACGCCAAAACCCACGCTGTCCACAACACCAGTAAATCGCAAATTCGGTTTTGACAAAACGTAGACGTCGGCCCGCATACCAGGCACGATGTGTTGGAGTTCGCCTTCGCGGAAGTTACCGATCGCCCACCAGGTCCGCGCGTCAATCAGAGTGAATACCTGTTGCCCCACATGGGCGTAAGCACCTTCAGAAAGATTGAGATTTGTTACGAGGGCATCGAATGGCGCGTAGACCTGGCAATTTCCGAGGTTATATCGGGAGGTCTCCACGGCAGACGCTCGCGCGCCGCGTTGATTCGTTAGTGGATCAAGCGTGGTGACAGCGTGCTGGGCTTGCTCGTGATAGGCCTTGCTTTCGTCCACGACGGATTGGGACCGTTCGTATTGCGCCAAAGCCGACTGAAGTCCAGCCTGCGAAAGCCGTAGTTGTGACTCTGCTTGTTTCAGAGCTTCTCCCTCGGCGGTTTCTGAAGTTCTTGCTCGGTCCACCTGGTCTACCGTGACGAACTGTCTTGCGAGAAGGGGTTCGAGACGATGCAGGTTGTTACTCGCATAGGTCCATTCCGCCTTTGCTCGGTTCACGCCCTGCTCAGCATTGGAGACATCCGCCCGGGCCTGATCGACCGCGGCCGCCCATCGGTTTACGTCTGACTGCGAGCTGTGGATGCCTGCCTGCGACACGGAAACCGCACTCACCAGTGCTGCAATTCTGCGCTGTTCGTCTGTAATCTGCCCTTCGAGAGCAGCCTGTTCGGAAAGGGCGCGTTCGAGCGCATACTGATACGGCCTCTCATCGATCTCGAACAGCAGATCGCCCTTTCTTACAAACTGGTTGTCACGCACATTCAGTCGCACGATCGGCCCGTCGACTTGCGGCGCGATACCGATGAAATTCGCAAACACTTCGGCATCATCCGTCCGTGGATAGTGGTTGGCGCGGTAGAGTGCCAGCAGCCCGAGCAGGGCTGCGGCTACTGCGATGGCCACGCTAATTCGGCGGCTAAGCACCCTCTGCGGTCTGGAATCCGTCTCGAAATTCATAGGCCCGGTTCCTGCCAAGCTAGTGAAAGAAAATCAGCCACAACGCAAACGTAAACAATGCAGCGAGGCTCGGATAAGCCAGCACCGCTAAATCAAGATTCATGTGGAACCGCAGCAGCACCAATCGCGTGAGGGCGGTGAGCAGAACAGCCAGGGCCAAGCAGACGAGCCACGCCGGGAAATACGACCCCAGGATATCGACGGACGGAGCCCGTGAGCAACTGGCAAGTGGCAACGCGGAGAGCGAGACTAAGAACCCGAGCCTCACAGGTCGACGTTTTCCAGTGGCGCGCATGGTCAAGGCCGCGTCGATGCTGGTTGAATCGAATCGCCCGTTCGGAACGCCAGATCCGCCAAAGCGATAAGCACTTGGGTGCGGGCAACTACGTCCGTTGAGCGGGCCTGTGCAAGTGTCCGCTGGGCCGCCGTGACATCCAAAAAGTTGCGCAGACCGTAGTTATAGGATTCAAGAGCGGAATTGTAGGACTGGCTGGCGGCGTCCAGTAGCGCGGTCGCTGCCTGGCGCTGGCGAAAAGCGGTGTTCAGGTTTGAGTAAGCCGCCCAGACTTGGTTGGCAATCTCATCGCGCGCGGCGTTGACTTGCGCTTCTGCCGAGCGGACGTTCGCTTCGGCTTGCACAACCTTGTTTTTTCGAGCACCTCCATCAAACACCGTCCAGTTCAGACTTAAGCTCAATCCGCCCGTGAGGCCGGCTGTGTGTCCCCAGGGTAGGGTTTGCTGCAACCCATACAGGGACTGCGCAACCGGGCTGACATTAACACTCAGGGAAGGATAGTAGGCCGCGCGCGCCTCCTTCACCCTAGCGTTCGACGATCGTATCTCGGCCACCAGCCGCATGAGGTCGGGGCGTTGTCCCAGGGCGCGATTGATGGCCAGGTCCACCGAGTCGCCAATCGAGTCGGGAGTCGGCAGCTCCATGAGAGTTTTCACGTGAATCGTCGCCGTTGGAGAGGTTCCGAGCGCGGTTGCCAAATTTCCTTGCGCGATCTCTTCCGAACCTAGCACGGCTTGCAGTTCGTATTCTGCCTGTGCGGTTGCGCTTCGGGCTTCCAGTACATCGGGAAGAGTCGCCAGTCCATTGTTCAATCGCTCCTCCACAGATTGCTGCACGGCCTGGGCATTAGACAGACTGGCTCGGGCGGCGTCCTCCTGACCTGACGCATTTAGGAGCTGATAGTAGGCTTGCTCGACCTGGTAAATGACTCTGCGGTGTGTGTCATTAAACACGAAGTTCGCTGCCAGGACTTCCGCTCTGGCGTCAGCAATTCGGCCTGCCCGCGCACCAAAGTCAAAGACCGTATAGTTGAGATCCAATGCCACCTGAAAGTCTTGGAAAGTTTGGCGGTAGAAACGGGTTCCAAGATAGGTCTCCTCCCGGTTGGTCTCGGAAAGTGCAGCAGCTGCCAGGGTCGGAAACAATTCGCTGCGCGCGACGCCCAAAGCCGCGGCCTGCGCACGGGCGCGTTCCCAGGCGAAATGTGTCTCGGGATTGTGCGTTTCCGCCACGTCGATTAACTCTCCCAACGAGTAGGTCTTGGCCGGATCTGTGTTAAACCTGGACTCACGAAAATTCTTCGCATCCGCTTCGATTCTCTGTTCGCCGACGCCGTGCCACGGGTGATCGGGCGAAACAGGCGCGCCCTGAGCAAAGGCACGGCTTCCACACAGCAAAAGAACGGTCAAGATTGCCGTACGCGCCCGAATTCTCACCATGAGTAGTCGAAAGAGTGTCGCTAGCATCGGGTTGCATCCGGTACCTTTGCGAAATTTGGCATCCGACGTCCATCTTGCTCAGCGCCGGAGATTTGTTTCGGCGAGATCAAGCAATTCGTCGCCACGCCCGCTGAGAACCGCTCTCAGCGCAAACAGGCCAAAACCCTTTGCCTGCTCAACCGTTATGTTCGGGGGCATCGAGAGTTCCTGACGGCTTATGGGAACTTCAAGCAGAGCGGGTCCGTCATGCTCCAGAAGTGCGGCGATCATCGGCCGAACCTGATCGGGCGTTTCGGCTGTCAAACCCAGGAGGCCAGCCGCCTCGGCCATTTTTGCGAAGCTTGGGTTCTCGAGATCCGTTCCAAAGTCGACTAAGCCCGCTGCCTTCATTTCAAGCTCCACAAAGGCCAGCGAGTTGTTCTTGAAGACCACAACCTTGACGGGAGCTTTCAATTGCCGCAGTGAAAGCAGATCGCCCATGAGCATGGCAAGCCCGCCGTCGCCAGACAGCGCCACAACTTGCCGGCCAGGATGACTAACCTGTGAACCGATGGCTTGCGGTAAGGCGTTTGCCATTGATCCGTGGTTAAAAGAGCCCAGCAACCGTCGCTTCCCATTCATCGTCAAATACCGCGCGGCCCAAATCGTGGGCGTGCCTACATCGCAAGAAAAAATTGCGTCATCGACCGCATGCTCGTTGAGCGTCTTTACGACGTGTTGAGGATGGATCTGTTTTCCTCCCGATTCTGGCGCAGCAAGCTCAACAAGACCTCTGCGTGCCTCGCGGTAATGCTCGAGCGAGGCCTTCAGATGGGTTCCCTCGCCGTTCTGCCGAACTCTTGGCAACAGCGCTTCGAGCGTTGTTTTGATGTCTCCGATAAATCCGTAATCCAACTTCGTACGGCGGCCGAGCTGTTCGCCGCGAATATCAATCTGGACAATCGTGGCGTCGCGCGGGAAAAACTGTTGATAAGGGAAATCGGTTCCAATCATCAGCAGGAGATCGCAGTTCATCATCGCGTAATATCCGGACGAAAATCCCAACAGCCCCGTCATTCCCACGTCGAACGGATTGTTGTACTCGATGAACTCCTTTCCGCGCATCGCATGTACGATCGGGGAGTTCAATCTCGAAGCCAGTGCAATTAGCTCCCGATGTGCGCCCGCGCACCCAGCTCCGCCTAAAATGGTGATTTTCTTTGATGGATCGAGAATTCTGGCCAGCGTGTCGAGCTCTTCGTCCGAGGGGCACACTTTGGGATTCGGAGGCGGGAAGCGCAGGCGTGGCGAGGCCACTGTTGCAGTCTGCAGAGCGATATCTCCAGGAATCGCCACTACGGCAACGCCGCGCCGAGACACCGCGGTCTGCATTGCCAATTCCAGGACACGCGGCATTTGCTCGGGATGCGACACCAATTCGCAATAATGGCTGCATTGTGCGAAAAGATGTTCTGGATGAGTTTCTTGAAAATATCTGCTGCCGATTTCAGCGCTGGGGATCTGCGCAGCAATGGCGAGGACCGGAACGCGGCTGCGATGACAATCGTAGAGACCATTGATCAAGTGCAAGTTCCCTGGACCACAGCTCCCTGCGCAGACGGACAGCTTCCCTGTGAGGTGTGCTTCTGCGCCGGCGGCAAACGCTGCCGTCTCTTCATGCCGCACGTGAATCCACCGAATCTGTTCCTGCCTGCGAATTGCGTCGGTAAATCCGTTGAGTGAATCGCCGGATAGTCCGTAAACTCTTTCCACGGCGGCACCTGCAAGGACTTCCACCATCAGTTCCGCAATGTTTTTCGTCATGGCGTCGCCCCGTTCTATACGATTTTCATTCTCGCGCCTGTGACCCGTGAAGCGATTCACTCGAGGATTGTTGCTGTGTCTCGCTTCACGGTGTCGGGAAGAGGCTGAATCCGAAGACTCAGGCACTTCCAATCGGGTTCTCGTCGAACAAGCGGGCGACCATGGCCGAATCGAGGTAGGCCCGAACGCGAACGATCACGTTGTTTCGGAAATACACCACCCAGCAGTAGCGGTTGTCGAAGCGCATGCCGTTCTTGGCCGTCGCCAGAGAATGAAGTTCGACTACCGCCTCGTCACCCTTTACGATCAAATCCTCCACGTGGAGCTGCGCGCCCTTCGGGAGAACCTGACTCAACTTGGCGAACGTACCTTCGACAAAGGCTTTCTTGCTTGGGTAATGGCCGGCCAGGGGATGGGTTCCCATCACTGTCCAGTCCACGTCGTCAGCCACCCGTTCGAAGAACGCAGCGCCGTCGCCGTTCTCAAGTCCCTTAAAGATTTCGCGAACACTTTCAGCTGTAATTGCCATTTGAAACTCTCCTTTTCTTTTGTGCTCTGTATTTCCTGATCTGGCTTCTGTAGTTTCTTAGGCGGCTTTCGATGACGATGCCGTCTCCTGGCCCGTCTTGACGGAGCCGAGCAGCTTCATCAGATCCCTGACCTGGATGTTTTCCACCGAATGTGCGGCATCCTTGATCTCGGCGGACAGCGCCTCGTCAACGCGACCGGCCACGAGTGTGTCGAACTTATGGATCGCGTCCTCCCATGTGAACGGATGGGAAGCGAGGCCAGGGTAGTCCTGGACCTCGTGTTCGATCACGCTTCCGTCCTGCAGCCGGACGCTGATCTTGGCCGGCATCTTCTTGGGATATTCCTCGGTGTATTCATGGTTCGGCCGGACCGAAACCTTCTTCAGCAAGCCCTGCACGTCCGGCTTGATGATGCGTTCTGGTTTGAATTGCGCCGGCATCACGTCGCCATCAAGCAGAGCCACCGCAAGCAGGTACGGCAGGCTGTGATCTGCCTGTTCCTTTATACGGATGACTTTGTCCGTGCCGTAGAGTCCGCCGCCGGCAAAGTCAAAGGCGAGTTGGAACACTTCTGCTTCAATCGAGACGACCTTGTCGGGAGCGATTTTGTTCTGCCTGGCGAGTTCGACCATGCAATGGACTGCGGACTGCGTGTGGATCATGGAGTTGTACTTTTTGATGGTGCTCTCCACGACGCCTTCGTACCCCTGTTTGTCCCAGTCGATGTTGATCTTCATCCTCAGGAGGTGATCAATACCCAACGGGCCTTCGATCACTTGCAGCGGCCCCTGCACTCCGCGACGAGCTAGGAACAAAGTGTTCATGGCACCGAGCGCCGACTGCGCCGACGCGAGACCCTTCCACTGCGACAGTGGCTTTGCCCGAACGACGGCGAAGGACGCATCGCTGACCGCGGCCATTGCCATGGCGTTACCAATCTGCTGCTCGCTAAGGCCGAGCAGCCGCCCAGCGGCCGCGTTGTGCGAGAAGGCCAGTTGCGACGTGTGGTCGAAGCCGCTGCTCATGAAGTTGGCCTGATCAACGAACCGTGACTGCACCGTGTAGCCGAGTGCCACAGCAAGCATGAGGTCGCGGCCACTGGCTCCCACGTAGTCGGCGATCGTCAGGGCCACACCGAAATTGTCTGCCGTGTGGCAGGTTTCCGTCGGCGCAAGGAAGTTGTCCATGAAATCGACGTAGCGGACGAGTGCGGTGTGCCAGAAGGCCGCGTAGATCGGGTTTGCTTGTCCGCCGCCGATCAGCGCGCTGGGGCCGGTACCGCCGAACTCCGCGACCTGTTCGCGGCAGGCCTGGACAGGGCCGGCGCCCAGAGCCGCAATGCAGCAGCCGAGGGAGTCCAGTATGTGGATTGGCAGCTGCCTGCGTGATTCGGCCGAAAGGTCGGCGAAAGAAGCGCGGGCGGCATACTTTGCGAGAGCTTCAACTTGAGTTGTCATTTCAATTCTCCATTTCTAGTAAGTGAGTTCATTTGTTTAGTGCGTTACGGCGATGAAAACCCCCATCGTGACGATCGAGCTCATCACGCTGAGGAACACAGCAGAGGCCGCCTCCGCCTCTGCCGTGCGGTACTGCAAAGCCAACATGATCACAATCGGCATGGTTGGAATGGCCGTCGTCAGCACCGCCTCGCTGACAATGGGATTCCCATAGCCGATCCATCGCAAACCACCCAGGACCAGGGCCGGTTGCATGATGTTTTTCAGGAATACGAATAACAAGATGTACCGGTTGACTTTGATTTTGCCGGATGCAAGCACAATCCCGCAGGCAAACAGCGCGACGCCCCCGGATGCTTGTCCTAACAGCGAAAACGCGTGGACGATGAGTTGAGGAATGTGAAAGCCGCACAGCACGATAATGAAAGCGAGTATGGGTGCCCAAACCATCGGTTCTTTGGCCGTTTCCACGAGCTTGGCAGCAAAAACCGAGGCGTAAGACTTGGCGGATGATGGCGAATGCGGGCCGTCCTGCGCGATGGGAGTGTTTTCCTGTTGGTCTTTTGCCGTCGAACCCAAAGCGAGAAGCAGAATCGTCACTGGCACGACTGTGAGGTTGATGACGAGACTGCCTATGGCGACTGGGATAGCGCTGAGCCCTCCGAACAGGTCACCGAGAACGGCTGGACCTACGAAAGGCACTGCTGGCGCGGAAGCCGTCAGCGCGGCCAGAGCACAGTTGCTGAGTTGCATGCGGAAAACAAGACGGCACAATAGAAACACGACACCGTAGAAGCCGATGATGGCGAGGCACAAGGCAATGACCAGCGGGATGTCCTGACCGAGTGCCGCACGCGACGTGGTAACCGTTCCGGCAAAAAGCGCCAGCGGCACGGCGTAAAGCAGCACCATCCGATTCAGGGTTGGGGCATCCTTTGACCCAAAATCGTGTCGCCACGCCGCCACAAAACCGAGCAGGAAGGTGACGACCATTGGTAGGAGTGCGCTCAAAATCGTATCTAGCAACATTTCACTCTCCTCTCCCGGCCAGAACACGATCGACCATCGCGCCGGAGTTTCCGAGATAGTTGGTTGGCTCGATGAGCCTTTCGATAGCTGTATGGTCAAGGAACTTGGCAATTTCAGGATCGTTCGACAGAAGATCGCTCAGCTGTCCCTTGCCCTGTGAAACAGCGATGGAAATGGTCGTAAGTCTATCGTGCGCCTTACCGCGGCCCATCTTCGGGGCCAAAGCCATCATGACGGCCTCGGTATTTACCAGGCCGTTGGTCAGTTGCAGATCCTTTTTCATATTGTCGGGATGAACGACCAGCCCACTAAGCATGTAGTTAGCCTGGGCCAGAGCTCCGGCGCTCAGACAAAAAATCTCGGGTAGTACGAGCCACTCAATCTCCCACGTGCCCGTGGCACGCTCGAAGTCTGCGTTCATCGCATTCAGAAGACTCGCAGTATGCTGGCGCACAACACTGCTACAGGCCGTGATGTAAGCGCAGGAAATGGGGTTGCGCTTCTGCGGCATCGTGCTCGACGCTCCGCGACCTCCGCCCCCGGCCGGCTCCTGCACCTCATTTAGCTCCGTCATCATCATGACCTTGACATCGGAGGCGATCTTATCCAGCAAGCCGCACAGTATGCCGAGGAAGCAGCCAACCTCAGCAATCGTGTCGCGCACGGTATGCCAAGCGATCGGCGGCTGTGTAAGCCCAAGCCTCTCCATGACGCCCTGTTGGACGGGTAGGCCCTGTTCGCCAAGAGAAGCGAGCGTTCCTACTGCGCCTCCAAATTCACCCATCAGCACACGTCTCTTCATCTGATCCAGGCGCTGAAGATGACGGTCGAGGCCGGCAAGCCACACCGCCGCTTTATATCCAAAGGTAAGAGGCACAGCCTGCTGCAGATTGCTCCGGCCGATCATCGGAGTGTCGCGATGTTCTTTGGCGAGGTGAGCTAGCGATGCGGAGATCGCCTTCATTTCGTCTTCGACAAGCTGGAGTGCGGAGCGGATCTGCAGAATCGTGACGGTGTCCGTTATATCCTGGGTCGTTGCACCCCAATGGCACCACTGCCCGAGATCATCTTTGCAAAGCGCAGTTAACTGCTGAACGACTGGTAGCACAGGGTAGCCGATGTGCTCGGTTGCATCCTTCAACTTCCCGAAGTCCATCTCGCACACGTTGGAGTGCAGCGAGATCTCTTCAGCCGCGTCTTTTGGGATGACGCCCAGATGCGCCTGCGTTAAAGCCAGAGCTTTCTCGAAATCCAGGTAGCACTGTATTCGCGATCGGTCCGACCACACTTCTCGCATGGCACTCGTGGCGAAGATCTCGCTATAGACATCAGAATCGATAACGGTTGCGTTCGGATGTATGCATCGGTCCTTCATATTGGCCTCTCCGGTTTTAAAATTCTTCAGACTCACAGCAGGTGATTCTCCTTGGCCGCTGCCGTGAGCCCGTCCTGGAACGCGGGGTGCGCCAGTGCGATCAAAGCCTGTGCTCTCTCCGTAGAGGAGAGCCCTTTCAGATTGGCAACACCGTTTTCGGTAACTACGTAGTGAACATCGGTGCGAGGTGTTGTTACAGGACCAGAGAGTCGAGGCACAATCTTGCTGATCTTGCCCTCCTTGATCGCAGACTGGAAGGCGATGAACGACATTCCTCCTTTGGACGCATAGGCACCTCTGACAAAGTCGAGTTGTCCGCCGGTGGAAGTGAACTGATGGCCCCTCACGTATTCCGAGTTGCAGGCTCCCGTCAGGTCCATTTCAATCGTTGAATTGACCGACACCACGTTGTCGTTCTGGGCGATCACGGCGGGGTCGTTCACGTAATTTACGGGGTGGCTTTCGATCGCGATGTTGTCATGCAGGAAGTCGTAGAAGGCTTCATCTCCCATGGCGAAGGTGAAGACGGACTTTCCTGGGTTGATCTTCTTCCATCGATTGGTGACCACCCCTTTCTGAATCAGTTGTGCCAGGGCTGGGTTGAGCACTTCGGTATGAATGCCCAGATCCCTGCGGTCCACTAGTGCTTCGCAGACTCCGCTGGGGACTCCACCGACGCCGATTTGGAGGCAGGCATGTTCAGGAATAAGTTCAGCGATACGCTGCCCGAGCTTTCGCTCGTGCTCCTGAATCGGTCGCTCAGTCAGAGTCAGTAGCGAAGCATCGTTTTCCACAATGACATCCACTTCCGAGATATGCAGTGCAGAACTGCCGTAGACGCGCGGCATATGCCGGTTGACTTCCACGATCAGCCGCTTGGCCGTGCGCGCCGCTGTACTGGTGTAATCGTTATTGGTTCCGAAGGTGAAATACCCGTTCCGATCCATGGGCGACACGGTGACCAGAAACGTGTCTACATGAATGTGCTCTGTGAAGAAGCGGACCGACTGGCTGAACGAGTTGGGCACGTAGTACACGACCTTACGATCCCCATCCTCTTGTCCCTGCTTGATAAGACCTCGTTCGGCCTCCTGCAGGAACATGCAATAGGGCTTGATTCGGCCCATCAACTCGTAGCGCAGGAGAGACTTCTTCATGTTCTCTTCCGCGTGCATGTAGTACACCTTCACGTTATCGACGGAGCCAGCCTCCGCCCGAGCCGCAAGTGCTTCCATCAGTGCTGGTGGCTGGCAAACTGCCTGGCCTATGGCCACGATGCTGTTGCTGGCGACCTTCTCGGCGGCGCTGTGGCTGTCGGCAAGCTTTGCCTTGTATTGGCGTTCGTAAGACATCATTTCTCCGTTCAACGAGATAGCGCGTCTCTTTTCTTATCGTTTTCCCAACGGAAACTTGAACGTGGCGCCGGCGAAGATCTGCCATTTAGGCGACGCAACACCGGTGTGGTATACGGAGTATTGCGGCTCGATGTAGAAATTCACGATGTCGCCATTTGAACGCTTCCATACTTTGCCGGCTCCGAATCCAAGAGGGATGTACTGGACGTGAGTAAAACTATTGAATGTCCACACTCCCGTAGACCGCAGGTAGAAGCCATGATGGAAGTTGTAATGAGCAATTGGTTGTGCGGTTGTTACCTGGCCGACAGGGCTTGAACTGTTCCCGGAGAAAGAGTGCTGGTAGTTGATGAGTACGCCCAACAATCCCCAGTTGAAGGGCTTGATCACAATTCCCGCAGCGCCGGCCTGCCATTTCCCAGAACCGTAGGCTTCACTTCTCGCCGTTGGCGCCGCAATAAGCGGCCCGACTCCGATCGTGATTCCATGCACTTTGGAAAGCACCAAGTCGTAGACCGTCAAATCTCCGACGCCAGCAGTCGGCCCACTTTGCGTACTCACAGGCGTGTTGATCGGCAGGATTGTGCGTACGAATTGATGAAGACCGAACAAGTCCATCGGCACCGACACTCGGAACAGCCCCTGATCACCAACGCTGCCTGGATATCCTGCCGGGGAAGGCATGACGTAATTCTGCAGATCAATCGTGAGCTGTGGATTAACCGGGTTATTCGCCGCGTTTGTGTCACTCGCCGCGCCGGCCCCGGTGGCGACCTCGGGACCTTGGGGTCCATTGGTTTCTTGTCCCCGTGCACTTGCTGCGAGGAAAACAATAGCTGCCGCCAGGAGAACTGCGTATTTTGAACGCAACCTCTTAACCTCTAGATGTGTGCTATTGCTACCGACCTTCTCGACAGGAGCGTGGCTGTCGGTAAGCGTTGCCTTATGTTGACTTTTGTAACCCATGCTTTCTCCGATCAACGCAATGCGGATCCGATTAGTAGTTCGCAGCAGCCTCTGGCGAGTGGCCTCGTTTGTAGATCAGCATGGTGCGCTCGAAGCTCATCACCTCCACCCCATCCTGATTCACACCTCGAGTGGAGACCGTCACGATTCCCTGCGTGGGTCGGCTCTTCGATTCGCGTTTGAACAGGATGGTTGATTCTGCGTAAAGCGTGTCGCCCGCGAACACGGGGTGCGTCGCTTTCACTTTGTCCCAGCCTAGGTTGGCAACAACCTTTGCGCTGACCGTGCGCACGCTCATGCCAGTCAGTAGGGCAAGCGTGAAGGTCGAATCCACGAGGGGTTTCTTCCACTCCGTCTTGGCCGCATAGGTAGCGTCGAAATGGAGTTCTTGAGTGTTCATGGTTAACAGCGTGAACCAGGTGTTATCTACGTCGAGAATGGTCCGGCCCGGACGGTGCTCGAATGTGTCGCCGATTTCAAAATCCTCGTAATAGAGACCGGATGTTTCTCGGTAACGTTTTGGGCTTAATTGCCGATATGCCGAGAGTGTCTTTTCCATAACTTCTCCCTTTGGCCGCTCCATTCGACCTCCTTACTTCGCCATTGCGCTTCGCCTTCTACTAAGTAACTAAATCTGCAGTAGAAATACCCGCCCTTTCGAGAACGAGCCTAGCCTTGCGCGCAACCGCTTCATCCACCATTTGATGATCGACAGATCCCACTCCTTGCTGATTCACCGTCAAGATCTGACGCGCTCTCGCGACCTCTTCTGCAGAGGGAGTAAAAACCTCATTAATGATGGAGATTTGCTTTGGATGGATTGCAGCCTTGCCGTGAAATCCTAAATCCTCTGCGGCCTTGGTTTCCCTCTTCAGCCCTTCCAAGTCAGCGATGTCAAAAAAGGGGGAATCCACGACAACGACACCTGCCGACGCAGCGACCTGGAGGATGCGCGATCGGACGAAAAACAACGTTTCCCACGTCGTCTTCGCGCCGAGATCTGCTGCCATGTCCGCCGCTCCAAAAAGCAGGCCAACCGGTTTGACGTCGCTCTTCACGATGTCCGGTAGAGCCTCGACTCCTTTTGCCGATTCGATGAGGGCGATAATCTCTGTCTTTTTCGCAGCCTGGTCGAGCAGCACCCGCACCATGCTGATGAACGCAGGGGAATCGCACTTCGGCAGAATTATGTAGTCCAGTGCAGCTGAAGACTCGAGAAGTGAGTGCAAATCTTCGATTCCAGTCCGAGTTACGGGGGCATTGATCCGGAGCGCGCCGGGCAACCTACTTCCGGCGGGCTGCTCAAGGTATTGAAGAGCGGCAGTGCGAGCCTTCTGCTTGTCCGAGAGGGCGACGGCATCTTCGAGATCGATGATGAGTGCGTCGGCATGTACCACAGCCGCGCGGCCAAACCGATCGGCTTTCGTCGCGGGCGTGAACAGCCAGCTCTTCAACGAAAGAATCGACCTGCGCGATTTGTGTACTGCCATAACTACTCCTCAAACTCTTGACAACCGCCCCATACAAATGCAATCGAGCGGCCAATGCGATGGCGCTGAATCCACTGCTCTTGCTGCGTAAGAGCGTGCCGAAAATTCTGAAGTGCTGAAATTTCAGAGGGAAGGGATCAGAACGTGAAGGAGCAGGCTTAGCTTGTGATGCCGATCAAAACGAGTCCACGCTCATGCCAAAAATGATGGGATTCGAACTATTACTGAAGAAGATTGCGCGCAGCGCGAAACTACAGGAGTGTTCGGGCATGATCCCGACAACCTTCACAAACATCATCGAGTAGAGCTCAAAGAAATGGCGAGCAGGTATCTCGCTTGCTGGAAATGAAGGACGGTCCCATCATACACGCTATCGTGTTTCGTCAGCGGTTACGGGCACGAAGTTCGAGGCTCTGAGTAACTGAGTGTAGCGAGTTAAAGTTTGGAAACGCCGTTTGTCGATGCTCAGGCTTGCAATCTTCGAATCGAGTGTCTGGCGCGGAATACCCAACTTTGCCGCTGCCCCCTTGGGGCCAGCAACCTGTCCGCCGCTCTCTGCAAGAGCTGCCTCGATAATCTCACGCTCTCTGTCAGCGCGCGTTCTAACAAATGGAACAGCCGGGCCGTACCCTACCTCCTGGGACTGGCACTCCGCCGGGGCCTCGCCTGCGGCCTTCAGGCTCGGCGGGCGCAGGACATTCTCCGCACTAAGAATTACGCTCCGTTCGATAAAGTTCTGGAGTTGGCGAATGTTCCCGGGCCATGAGTGCGAGATAAGCTCCGACATCGTTTCTGAGGAAATGCGGTCGATTTGCTTGCCCATCCGACGGGCATAAATTTCGACAAAGTGTCCCACCAACGCGGGAATGTCTTCGCTACGCGCCCGCAGCGGTGGCAGCGAAATCGGAAACACATTCAGACGGTAATAGAGATCGCTCCGAAATTCGTTCCGCTTCACCATTTCCTCCAAGTTTCGGTTGGTCGCAGCCACGAGCCGAACGTCGACCTGGCGAGGGCGTGTGCTGCCCAATCGCTCGAACTCCTGCTCTTGCAGAACACGCAGCAGTTTGGGCTGCAGTGCCAATGGAATATCTCCGACCTCATCCAGGAAGAGGGTCCCTTTGTCGGCCAATTCGAAGCGACCCACCTTTGCCGCGATGGCGCCTGTGAAAGCGCCCTTCTCATGGCCGAAAAGCTCGCTTTCCAGCAGATCGAACGGAATGGCAGCGCAATTCAGCTTTACGAATGGGCGTCCGCACCGCGAACTGAGGTTGTGTATAGCGTGTGCGACTAGATCCTTGCCGGTGCCCGTTTCTCCCTGGATAAGAGTGGTGGAATTTGTGGGAGCGACAATTTGGACGAGTTTCAACACTTCCCGGAGAGTCTCGCTTGCTCCGACGATGCCCGCAAAGCCATCGTTCACACTCTTGCCCCTCGGTGACTGATGGCCTCTTGCTTCGACAATTGGGAACAGCGGCGAGGAAGTAGATTCGCCCGCGTCGAGTGTTGGAATGTCGTCCTCATATTCTCGCTCGGTGAGACAGGTCTCGACATCACTTTGATTTTCAGAAAGAGCCCCATTTCCCCAGGTCATGTTCGTAGCCCATTGTGTTGCTGTTGCCATGACTGTCTCCTTTACTGTCGTGACCTTTTCTCTGCTATCGCCGTTCTCCCATAATCCACTTGCGTGCGATACCACTTAACGATGGAATGCCATTTCATGGACCCCATTCTCAACAGGCTCCGTACGGCGGACAACGCCACTTCGTGTGACGGCGGGCACCCATTCGGTACGGCTGCCCTAAAGTGGGGAAGGCACACGTCACCCTTTCGGGCGAAGCAACACGTTAGAAAGGGTTGAGAGAAGCAGCCACGTCTATCGATCGGAAATGCGGATGCGCTTCCATCCAAAGAGGCGGGCATCGACCGACCACACTCCTGGCCCCAGGAGCGCCAGTGCGGCACCGAGGATGCCCATGAGGACGCACGTCCATGGATTCGTGAGATGTAAGGCCGCGTGCATAAACGCAAGGATCGCCAGTATCGTCCCCGCTATCGGAGTCCACAAACCGATCAGGAGAAGTACTCCTATACCGATGGCCACCACGTGCAGCAACGCTGCTCCGAGCTGAGGAGCGCCTCGTAATTCCAGAACTCCGTGGGCCACCAAGCCGATACCGGCCGCCAGACGGAGCAATAGAAGACCCAATCCAGGCGCACCACCGGCGAAGTTTGAGAAAAGTCGGCGCAAGGCATGGCTAGGTTATAAGGTCCACAATTCGGGCAGCAAGCCCCAAAGGGCGAGGCAAAGTACCCTTTCGAGTGCTAGTTTCTAAACTTCGATGATTCCGCGCTTCACTCCAATCATGGCGGCGTGCGCGCGGTCTTTGGCTCCCAATTTGGAAAGGATGTTCCGGACCTGACCCTTCACGGTGTCTTCGCTCACCGACAGTTGCGCCGCAATCTCCTTATTGGCATTGCCTTCGGCAATCAAGCGCAACACGCGGACCTCCGCCGGCGTTAGGGCGTCGTCACTGGCATGCTCCGCAAGCTCGAAGGAGGCCCCGGGGGAAATATACTTTTTCCCGGCATGAACGGCGCGGATCGTGTCCAGTAGCTCTTTGTGCAAAGCATTCTTTAACAGGTAAGCCCAAGCCCCCGCTTTGATCACACGCAGCACCTGTGCGTCTCCCGCATAAGTCGTTAAAACAATGATGCGAGCCTCGGGAAACTCGCCGCGAATCGCCATCAACGCATCGAGCCCATTCATTTCCGGCATCTGCAAATCCATCAGCGTGACATCTGGGCGTTGTGTGCGGAACTGCTGGATGGCTTCCCGCCCGTTGGTCGCTTGCGCCACGATCCGCATGTCCCTTTGGCGGCGAACCAGGGCATCGACCCCTTCGTGAACGACGGGGTGGTCGTCCACGACCAAAATCCGAATTGCATTCGCGTCCTGGCTCATGGTTTCATCTCATGGTCTTTGGCGAAAAACTTCTCGGCGAGCCAGGAGCGGTGCGGAGGACGAAATCTCGTGTAAGCGTGCGAGGCGGGAACTCTCAGCTCCACCTCTGTGCCGGACCCCAGTTCGCTCCACACCGTCAGCTTGCCTCCCACCCGTTTGGCCCGCTCTCGCATTCCGCGTAACCCAAAGTGCCCCGCTCGTCCGTCGTCAGCCAGAAGGTTCGGATCAATACCTTTCCCGTCATCGCGCACACGCAACCTGAACACCCGCTCGTCGTAGCGGATTTCTACTTCGATTCGCCCCGCATCGGCGTGCCGGAAAGCGTTGCGTAACGCCTCCCCAGCCACCCGGTACACTTCATCGCGTAAGATCGGGTGCAGGTCGTGCGCCGCGCCTTCGACCTGCATCGTGAATTCGGGGGGCTGGCTAGAGGGTGCAGCCAGCTCTTTTCCGAGAGTCCCAAGGGCTGCCGCGAGATCGTTTCTCTCCACTACCGAAGAGCGCAATCCCTGCACCGCGTCTCGCCCCTCAGTAATCGCCCCCGTGGCCCGGTCGATGGCCTCGTCGAGTTCCTGTTTGAGCTCGCCCTCCGCAAGTTCATTCGAAACGGCTTGAAAACGCATCAGCAGTCCTTGGAAACTCTGCAAAAGCGTGTCATGCAAATCGCGAGCGATGCGTGTGCGCTCGCTGACGCGCTCATCCAGTCGCATGTTGTATTCCCGCACCAGTTGCTGAACGCGAAGTTGATAAAGCGCCCAGAGCATACAAACAGCCGCAATCCCGCAGATGACTCTGAACCACCACATGTCCCACCATGGCGGCAAGATCTCGATGCGAAACGCCACACCGGGCTCGTTCCAAGGCCCACCCCTGGTTGCTCCCTGTGCGCGGAACGTGTACGTGCCTGAAGGCAGAGTCGTGTAAATCGCCTGCCTCCGGTCGCTTCCTACTTCGTTCCAATCGCGCTCCAAGCCCTCGAGCATGTAGCGGTAGCGATTAGTCGCCGGACTGGCATAGCTGAGGGCAGCGAAGGTGATGGAGAAGACGTTTTGTTGGTGACGAAGAATCAAATTCCGCGCGTATGAAATGGACTCCCGCAGGGGGGAATCGCCTCCGATCTGTACTCGATTACCAAACAAGCGGAAATCGGTGAGAACAATTCGCGGTGCATTTGAAGAATCCACGGCCTTGTCAGGGAAAAAAGACGTTCCGCCGTTGAACCCGCCGAAGAACATCTCTCCGCTCGGACTTTGGAAGCACGCGCCCCAGCCGGTCAAATTCGGGCCCGGTAACCCCTCGGCAGTCGAAAAGTTCGTAAACGTTTTCGACTGAGGGTTGAATCGCGCTACACCATTGTTCGTGCTCATCCACAGATTGCTGTTCTTATCTTCAAGAATGCAGCCCACTGCATTGCCAGGGAGGCCGTCCTGCTGTGTGAAGGCGCTAAACCGACCCGTCTGCGGATTGAGTTTATCCAGCCCATTTTGGGTGCCCACCCACATCGTGCCTGAGCGATCGAAGTGCACGGAATTTACGCGGTCGTCGCTCAAAGTGCCCGGAAGATTGCGGTTGTGTTGGTAAATAGTGAGCTGACCCGTTGCTGGATCGAAATGACGAAGACCTGATGATTCTGAGCCGATCCACATCTTCCCATCCCGGTCCTCGATCAATTCCAGGTCGGGGATGCTACTCTGCGGTTCGAGCTTGTATGTAGTGAAACGTTCGGTCAGCGCGTCGAACCGATTCAGGCCATCAGCGGTGCCGGCCCACAACGTCCCGTTGTGGTCGACGAGCAAACGCATAACGATATCGTTACTCAGGCTGTGCGGATCGGCTGGATTGTGCCGGTAGGTCTTGAATTTCTCCGTTCGCCGGTCGAAACGGTGGAGCCCATGGCCGTACGTGCCAACCCAGAGATTGCCTGAGCGGTCTTCGCAAATCGAGACCACGTCGCTATTGACTTCTGGTCCGCCGGTCCGGTAGGCGGTAATGCGCCCGGTCTTGTAATCGCGGCGGATGAGCGCTTCGGGCGTGCCGATCCAAAGGATACCCTGACGATCTTCGTATAGCGCGCCCACAAATGGTTGCATTGTACTGCCGGGAACCTTGGGCAGTTTCTTAAAAGGCGCTGGCTTTGTAACAAGAAGAGCGGGCGCCAATCTACCCGGAGCTACCCAGATGTCTCCATCCCGATCCGCCAACAGGGCATCCAATTTATTCTGGGGGAGACTTTCAGGGTCAGCGGGCACATTAAAGTAATGGATAAATCTCCCTCCTTCTCGGTCAACTTTGAGCAAACCAAATCCGTGCGTTGCGATCCATAGGGTGCCGTTCCGGTCTTCCACCATTGCCGAGACTTTCATCATAGTCGGTTCACCCTTGGGGAACGCATAGCGAGTTAGGGTGTTGGTCTTTCGGTCAAACACGGCTAACGCATTGGGGGAACTGTGAAAAATCCAGAATACGCCTAAGCGATCTTCGTAAAATTCAAATCCGCCTGATACATCAGGCAGATTAATATGCCTCGTGACCTTACCTGCTTTACGGTCGAACTCGTCGAGGCCCCCGTTACTCGCAACCCAGAACGTACCGCTCTTATCTTCACCGCAGTATGAAAGGTTCTTGCTGCTGAGGCTCGAAGGATCATTCGGATCGTGGGAATAATGCTGGATTTCTCCTGACGCCGGATCTAGACGATACAGACCGCCAAGGGTCGTTACCCACAGCAGTCCGGCAGTGTCTTGGGTAATGTGAGTGGCGAGTGGAATCGGATACCGCGTAAAAGTCTCTGTCGTCTGGTCGAACTTATTGAGCGATTGATCGCATCCGACCCAAAGCGCGCCATCTCGATCTTTGAAGAGAGCTCTAACATCTATGCCGTCGAGGCTATTGGGATTTCCTGCATCGCGAACGAAAACTTTAAAGGCGTAGCCGTCATACCGGTACAGTCCCCACCGAGTTCCAAACCATAGAAAGCCATCGTTGTCCTGCACAATGTGATCTGCTTTTGTTTGCGATACTTCGTCGGCTGTGGAGAGGCGTAGGAATCGGCTGTCCGTGGCATCGACGATGGGTAACGTGATCGGCTGAGGGGCTACGTTGGCTTGTGATCCAGCGTGTTGCGGAGTTGACTGACCGGCCCCACACACGTTAGGAATCACGCCGTTAACAAACCACAGACATAGGAGTAGCCATACCCTCGGACTCAATCGGATCAGATCCGAAGAAGTCATGGGCTTCCTCCTTGGACAAACACTGCCGGTCACCAGTGCGATTGCTGTAAGGCACGCGACCGTGAAAGAAATCGAAACATAAGGAGCGCGGGTTGGGTTTAGAGACATCTCAACGTTCCTTCTTGGACGCATTCGCCTGACTCTACGCCTACCAATATCCTGGTGGCAATATTTTCAATCCAGCAGCGTTTACCGCACCGCCCGCCGGGGAGCAGGGCGATTTCGGGCGCAATGTGCTGCGGGGTTTCGGAGCCTGGCAAGCGGATTTTGCGGTGCAGCGGCAATTCCACATCACCGAGAGATTGGGGCTTCGTTTCCGCGCCGAGTTCTTCAACATCTTCAACCACCCCAACTTCGGTAGCCCCAACAACAACCTAACCAGCCCCCTTTTTGGTCAATCGACGCAGACGCTAGCCAGTAGCCTGGCCGGCAGCGAGAACGCCGGGTTCAACCCCCTCTATCAAATCGGCGGCCCACGCTCGATCCAGCTCGCCCTCAAGCTCCAATTCTAAGCAACCTAACCTGGAAGCTATATCGGTCCATCTAACACGCAGTCTCCAGAGCCGAATTTATTTTCGCGTATTTCAAGGCTGAACCACTGAAAACCCTGGAGTCAGTCGAAAGTGACGTGGGTTGAGCGTCGCAAGAAGACCGCGCGCAGCGCGAAACTACAGGAATGTTTGGGGCATGATCCCGACAACCTTCACAAGCAGCATCGCGCGGAGACTCAAAGAGATGGCGAGCAGGTGTATCGCTTGTAGCAGGCTCCAGTCATATACGCTATGGTGCTTTGTCAGTGCCCGAAGGCACGAAACTCGAGGCTCTGAGTAACTGAGTGTAGCGAGTTAAAGTTTGGAAACGCCGTTTGTCGATGCTCAGGCTTGCAATCTTCGAATCAAGTGTCTGGCGCGGAATTCCCAGCTTTGCGGCTGCTCCCTTGGGGCCGGCAATCCGTCCGCCGCTCTTTGCAAGAGCCGCCTCGATAATCTCACGCTCTCTGTCAGCAATTGTCATAACAAGTGGAACAGCCGGGCCGGACCCTTGCGGGATTTCCCGCTTTAGCCATGTCTCGTCGATCGAAAAGATATCCCCCTCACACAAAATGGCCGCACGCTCAACGACGTTCTGCAATTCGCGGATATTGCCAGGCCAGTCGTACGCCTGAAACACTTCAAGTGTTGTCTTCTTTATGCTGCTGAACCATTTTCCGGTTTTCTTTCCGTAGCGATCGATCAGGTACTCGACAAGCAAAGGGATATCGTCAGTTCGGTCACGCAATGGTGGCAGCACAACCGGAAATACGTTGAGCCTGTAAAAAAGATCGCGACGGAATGTACCGGCAGCTGCGGCCGCTGTGAGGTCGCGATTCGTGGCTGCGATGAGCCGCACATTTACCGAGATCGTTTGATTGCCGCCTACACGTTCAAACTCTCTCTCTTGCAGAATCCGCAGTAGAACGATTTGCGTTTCCATTGGCAGCTCGCCTACCTCATCCAGGAACAGCGTTCCGCCGTCTGCCGCCTCAAACCGCCCGAGACGGCGCTGCGTTGCTCCGGTGAAGGCCCCCTTTTCATGTCCGAATAGTTCGGAATTGATAAGAGATTGCGGAATCGCTGCGCAGTTGACTCGAATGAACGCCCGTTGCGAGCGATGCGATCGTTTATGAATCGCGCGCGAGACCAGCTCTTTGCCTGTTCCCGTCTCCCCTAGAATCAAAACTGTGGAATCGGTTGGAGCGACCTTTTCGACTTGTGTCAGAACTCGCTTTAATGGCTCTGAGGAACCAACAATTTCCTCGAATATATGAGCTCGATGAGCCTTCTCATTGATTACAAGATTCTCCCCATAGAGTTCGTCCTTGAGAATCTTGATCTCGTCTGAGGCTTTCTCCAGCTCCACCCAGGTTTGTTGGTGCTCTTCTAGCTTCATGTGGCGCTCAATTGCGACTCGCAACGTGACTGGCATTTTCGATGAACTGCGGGTTGGTGGTCGTTGGGGTTAACTACCACGTCGGTTTCTCCTGATCCACTCGCGGATGTATGCTGGGCAGTTCTCCAGCCGGACGCCGTCAGCTTCGCAGCGCTCAAGAAAACTGACGGCCGCTTGATCCACAAGCGTCAGGTCTCGCAAATCCAAGGTTATGCGGCGACCCTTCGCCTCGGATTGAAATAATGATTTCAGCTCAACTATGTTTTCAGCGTCCATGCAACCGCTCAGCGTAAAGACCACTTCGCCATTCGCTACCCTCGTGATCTTGAACATCCACCCACTCCTGAGAATTCCTGCCTATGTGACTGTCCGTCGCACACGTCCGTAATGGCAATCGCGGTGCCAATACTAAGCTATTGAAATTACGCTACTTAATAAAATCTTGAATCGCGGAACGCCGCAAATTTGCGGAATCCCGCGAGTGTCTCTTCTGGGACTCGTTGATGAACTTATTCAAATGCGACTTGATGGGGGAGATGCAGTCTTGAAGCGATTCTTGTCGATCTTGAGTGACTTGATCTTCGTCTCCAGGGTGGATCCCGGTATACCCAGTTTGGCAGCGGCTCCGGATCGTCCGGACACCCGTCCTCCGCTTTCGCGAAGAGCGGCCTCGATCATTTCTTTCTCCTGGGTGGCAAGCCTTCGAGACAGGTCCATTTGGCTTTTTCTTTCGGTTGCAAGCGGCGACGGCGAAAGCCAACTCTCATCCACCGAGAACTCCTCCGTGTCGCAGACGATCACAGATCGCTCTATGACGTTCTGCAGCTCGCGAATATTACCCGCCCAGCTGTATGCCTGGAGCAGATCGAGTGTGTTTCTGTTTACCGCCCGAAAACTCTTTCCCGCTTTCCTTGCGTAACGATCAATGAAGTACTCAACCAGCAGCGGAATGTCTTCTCTTCGTTCCCGCAGAGGAGGAACCTCGATGGGGAAAACGTTAAGCCGATAGAACAGGTCGCTTCGAAACGTGCCAGCTGCTATGGCAGTCTGCAAGTCACGGTTCGTGGCAGCAACAACTCGAACGTCAGTACGGATGGATCGAACTCCACCGACACGTTCAAATTCGCTTTCCTGCAGAACGCGCAACAGTGCGATCTGGGTCTCGGCGGGAATTTCTCCGACCTCATCGAGGAAGATCGTGCCCCCATCAGCCAACTCAAAGCGGCCCAAACGTTGCTGGGTTGCACCCGTAAAAGCTCCCTTCTCATGGCCAAACAATTCTGAGGGGATCAAGTCGCGCGGGATGGCAGCGCAGTTCATACTGATAAAGGGACCTGAGGAGCGCTTGGAGCGCCGGTGAATGGCCCTGGCAACAAGTTCCTTGCCGGTCCCCGTTTCGCCGGTAATTAAAACGCTGGAATCCGTTGCAGCGACTTTGGATACGAGGGAAAGCACCGTTTGGAGAGCCGGAGAAGTTCCAATAATTCTCTCGAACATCGATGCTTTGTCGATTTCTTCGCGCAGCGCAACGTTCTCACGCTGCAATCTCTCTTCCGATCGTTTGCGATCCTCAATGTCAATCGCCGGGACAACCCAACGCGTAATGCGTCCCAGCTGATCCTTCAGCGGCTTGTAACGGAAGAGGAACCAACGATACTTGCCGTCATGTCTAAGCATTCGTGCTTCGGTCTCAAGCGGAGACCCGCTTGAAAGTGCTTGTTCCCTTTGGCGAGCCATGCGTTCCGCATCGTCCGGATGAAAGCGCTCACGAAAAGCGAGCTTCTGCCACTCTTCAACCGTAAGACCGCGGAAATCGAGGACGGATTGGTTGGCATACAGACGGCTTCCGTCACTCCCTAGCACAAACAAAAATTGGGGTGCGGCGTCCAGAATCTGACGGAGCTCCACTTCCTGTTCCCGAATTTTCTCTTCCGCCTGCTTTGCTACTGTGACGTCCGTCACGGCCCCTACGAATTCAAGGCTCCCAGAAGACGTCGTTAACGCGCGAGCTAAAACGTGAAGATGTTTGACTGAACCGTCCGGCATCAGCAAACGATGCTCAAGATCAAAATCGGCTTTTGTCTCGATCACCCGCTCGAGGGTTTGCTGCACGACCTCTCTGTCGTCGGGATGAATCCGCGACAGTATCATCTCCAGCGTAGGCTTTACCGCTCGATCAAATTCAAAGATATTGTAGCTTTCCGCCGACCAATAGATTTCTCCGCCGGCAACACTCCAGCCGAAGCTGCCAGTGTGGCTTATGCTCTGCCCTTCAGTGAGGAAAGCTTCGCTGCGTTGCAGATCTGAATAGAGGCTGGCGTTCTCCAGCGAAATTGCGGCTTGCGAAGCCACGAACTGCAGCACGGCAACCCGGTCCGGCGTGAAGGCGCACGCAGTCAGATTGTTCTCCAGATAGAGTGCGCCGACAAGGTGCGCACGCTCGACGATGGGCAGGCAGAGGATGGACTTGGAGCGCTCCTGCCGCACATATTCGTCCTTTGAATACACGTCGTCGGCCGAAGCATCATCCAGCAGCACGCTCTCGTGCGTCCGGATCACGTAATGCAGCGCGGATTGAGGGAGATCAGACGGTGTAACCTGCTCCTGGCGAACCACCAGCTCGATCCCGCCCGGACCGGTAGTGGCTTCGGCTTCTATCCGCGGCTCGCGGTCCCGAATCAGGATCAACAAACCCCGCTCGGCACCGGCATGCTGCACCGCGATTCGCACGAGCTTCTCGATGAGACTGGGGAGGACCATCTCACTCGAAAGTGCCTGCGAAGCTTTAACCACAGTCGCGACGTCGAGCTGCCCTACTGGTGGCGCCATCGCGGTCGAGGACGTGGGAGTCCGTTCGTCGCGAAGGCGCGGGTAGAGTTCATCGAGTTGCTTTACTTTTCCGTCGGCTCCCCAACGCGCATAGAGAGACCGAGCCTCCTTCAGATACGCCTTTGCGACCTTCTCCAATCCCCGGGCTCGATAGAAACCCGCTGCCAATTCGTTGGCGAGCGCTTCGTTGTGAACAAAACCATTCGCTTGCGCGGAGCGGATGGCATCTTCGTAAAGTTTTTCGGCGTCGAGCGTGCGGCCTTCGATGCGCGCAATTTCCGCCCCCACCAGAGCGGCGCGGTTTTCGAAATTCTCCGGGCAGTTTTCCGCCCATATTTGGAGCTTTTTGTAGTGAGCTTCGAGAGCATCGTAATGCTCCCGGCTTTGGCACGCCGTTGCGGAATCGCAGAACGCTGCACGGGCAAGCGCGCTGTAAAATTCATAATCTGCCGGCGTAAAATTCGGTAATGTCGCAAGCAGCGGCCGGGCCTTCAATGAGGCCTCGATGGCAGAAGCAAAGTCACCGGCAAAGAAGTGCGCTTGTAGCTTTCGGACCCAGTACGAGCAATGGGCCCCAGGCGGGTAGCTGTCCAGACGACGCTCGAACCCTATTTCGTCGAACTCTGCATGCTCAAAGGAACCGAATTTTGTCGTCAGGCCCCTGAGCGTTCCGATAAGACAGAGCTGCACATTGGCCATGTCAGCGGCGAAAGCGATCTTCGCCTTCTGTGCAAAGCGAAGGCCATTCTCGGCTTCCCTTTGCACTTCAGCGAGCGAATCTCCCGTCGCGATAAGCAGGGTGTTCAGAGAGATACAGCTGTACGCTGCGTAGGTGAAGTCGCCGATTGTCTTTGCAATCTCGAAGGCTTGACGCGTCACATTACAGCAAGCCAAGAGATGCTGCATCCATGGCATGATGCCATTTGCGAAAGCGGCATAGGTCGCAGCCTGGAAGCGCTTCAAACCACGCTTTTCAACCAGATCATAGCCGAGCTGACCGAATCGAAGTGCATTCTTGTAGTCGCCGAGCCTATGCCCCGCTACGATGCTAAGCCAAACATAGTGGACGCACGAACCGTCGTTGTTGCCGTGCTCGATGCTGAGACTAACCGCCCCACAGACGACCAGGGAAAAAAGATTCCCATCCGTAAACATCGCAGAGCTCAATACCTTGGTCAGAACATCCAGAGTCGCGATAGACGTGGGATCGCTCATCAAGGGGAAGTCCATAATTTCCTCGATTTCGCGACTTCCGAGCCGTGACCAGACCCGTTCGTATTCGCTTCGTACCTGTTCCTCCGTTGGCTGGAGCGGCCAGTCGATACCAAGATGGTGCAGGTAGTCGAGGCCGATGGCGACTGCACGGTTCATCTGAGGGATCGTCATATAAACATCGATACCCAGGCACGTGGCCATCGCTAGTTCGACGGTATTTGAGGCACGCGATCGAAGCATTTCCACGCGCTTGGCCGCGATGGCCAGCTCGCCACTCAGGAACTCGCATTCGGCCCGAAGCAATTCCAGTTGGAAGACAAGGTCGTGACGGCGTTCCCAACACTCATTCGTCAAGAGTGCATGGCCAGCGATGGCATACTGAAAAGCTGAAGAGTAGGCTGTAGAAGCCTTGGCCCGCTTGCCGGCGATGAGGTTGAGCTCAGCCAACTGGAGGCGCTCATCTTCTGAGGTGACGAGTTCGGCTCCGCGGTTCAACTGATTGACGATCTCGAATACCGCCTCCTCACGCTTTTCGGGCGGAGTGTGCGCCTTAAGCAATCTCCCAATTCGTAGATGAGCCTCGGCGCGCACTTCTTCCGCAATGAGGGAATAAGCCGCTTCCTGTACGCGGTCGTGCGCAAACCGGTAAGAGTTCTCCGAGCGCACAATCAACTCCTGGTGGAGAGCCTCCCATAGTTCCGCTTCGGTCTCTTGTTCGGACGCCTCAAGAATAGCGGAAAGTGTGGCGGCTTCGGCACTGTTTCCAATGCAGGCAAATTGCTGCAGGGCCTTTTGAAGTGCAACTGGAAGCCGGTTCAGTTTTGCAACCATAAGGTCTACAACATTGTCGGTATAACCCTTGGCGCGAACGGCATCCAAATCCCAGCGCCATCGGACATCACTATGGTCGAAAGTGATGAGCCCCTCTTCAACCAGGGCATGGATAAACTGAAGGACAAAAAACGGGTTGCCGGAAGTCTTCTCGTGCAGGAGTTGCGCCAGCGACAGCGCAGGCTGCGATTCACAATGGAGGGTATCTGCAATCAAGTGTGCCAAATCGTCGGAGCTCAGCGGCGTCAGACGGATCTCCTGCTCAGCGGCTCCGGCTTGACGGATTGCTGACAGCTTCCGCATCAGTGGATGCGCCGAGTCGACCTCGTTGTCTCGATAAGCGCCGACCACGAGAAGGTGTGCCAGATCCTGCTGGACCAGCAAATCCTCTAGAAAGTCGAGTGTTGCCACGTCAAGCCATTGCAAATCGTCGAGAAACAGGGCCAGCGGATGTTCAGGGCGCGCGAAAACGCTGATAAACCGCCGAAATGTAAGATAGGAGCGAGTTTTCGCGTCTCGAGGCGGCAAAGCGGCAACAGGCGACTGCTCTCCAATGATTAGCTTCAATTCAGGGACGAGATCGATAAGGAGCGATCCATTCGGACTTAATGCCAACAGAAGGTCGTGCCGCCATTTGCTCAGCTGGGCTTCAGGCTTACTCATCAGGGGGCGCAAAAGGGTCTGGAAAGCTTGCGCCACAGCTGCGTAAGGAATATCGCGCTTGTACTGGTCGAACTTGCCCGACGCAAATAAGCCACGCGGCAGAACGAGGGATTTGTGAAGTTCATTGACAACAGCGGATTTGCCAATGCCTGAGTATCCGGAGACAAGAACCAATTCCGGCCTTCCGCCGACAACAACACGTTCGAACGCCGCAAGCAGTGCATCGACCTCGCGCTCCCTCCCGTAAAGCTTCTCGGGTATCAGCAACTGGCTTGGGACATCGTGTGTCCCCAGCTGGAAGGGTTCAATGCACCCTCTTGATTCCCGTTCCCCGAGGCACTTTCGAAGATCGGCTTCAACGCCTAAAGCCGTCTGGTAACGGTCCTCGGCGTTCTTGGCCAGGAGCTTCATGACGATCGCAGACAGTGGCTCAGGCACTGAAGCGCGATCCCGAGGCGGTGTCGGCCGGCGTGCAATGTGGCAGTGGACCCATTCCAGGGGGTCGGCCGCGTCAAATGGCAGTGTGCCGGTAAGCACCAGATACAAGGTGACGCCCAGGGAGTAAAAATCGCTGCGGGCATCGACCGAACGGTTCATGCGGCCGGTCTGCTCGGGCGACATGTAGGCCAGCGTGCCGGAAATAATCTCAGGAGGTACGGGTGGCTGGGACTCACGGGGCAGACGTGAAGCAATTCCGAAGCCAGTAAGCCATACGCTGTCGGCGTCGTCGACGAGCACGTTTTCAGGCTTGATGTCCTTGTGTATGAGTCCGTGCCGATGGACTTGGGCGAGTGCCGTCGTCAAGCCAATGGCGATGCGCAGGGCGCGGGTCAGATCGAGCGGTTGCCCCTGGCCTCGCTCAAGAATCAGATCCAGAGGCTCACCGCCAGGGTCTTTGAGTACGAGGGTTGTTCGCCCTTCGTAACGACCGAGGGCCAGAGGCTTGGCTCCCCATGCGGGGTCCACTTCGGCTGCGAGCGAGTATTCGTGCTCAAGCCGCTGGACACTCTGAGGCGATGGCTGTTCTGCGGAGAGTGCGATCGCCAGGACTGGCGAGGGGTTGCCATGCTGTCGGCCGCGGTAAAGCGTGAAGTCCGCACCTTCCCGGAGGGGTACAAACTCGTACCCCGACGGCCCCGGGAGGGAGGACATTCTCGTCGCCACGCCTACAAGACTCCCGGCACTCATTCTGATGAGAGAGCAGGAAGACGTCAACGGCAATGACCCAACAATGGTCGCCCCGGCCGCTGGTTCAATCTTCCCAGCAAACTGCATTGAGTCTCTGCGTCAACAGAATTCTCGGACCGTGGCACCCCTGCTCATGAGGCAGGCGCGCTACTTCAAGAAGCATTGGCCAACCAACTGAGGCGGCGGTTTTCCAAACCGCCGACGAGCAGAACCCTTCTCACAGATGGTAAAACTCTCAACCTAACGTTTGTTTGACACATCTGTCGCAGTTTAACGAATCGGCTGCGGACCGCTACGCGCTTCAGAATGGTCGTTCGCCTCTTTGATCCATCTGTGCTAGTATGAAACTCGCATGAGCGCGCTGATTTTTACAGGAGATTTACAGGAGGTTTTGCCAGGAAAGCTTGCAGTCAGGGGCAACCGAGGCGAACAGTGCGCTGTATGCGAAACTTGCAAAGCCATTAGTTGCAAGGTTTTACGCTAAGTTGTTGATTCCACGGCTGGGGACGTAGTTCAGTTGGTTAGAACGCTGCCCCGTCGCTGGTTAGAACCCACACTGTCACGGCCGACCGCTTCTACCCTGCCCTTTTTGCCTCTTCTCTTCGTCTCCTTGCCCTGAAATAGGGCCAGACCAGACAAATCAGACTTGGATCGGGACTACGACAGGAATGGCAGCTTGAATGGGCGTGTAGATATCGACTTCTCCCGCGGCGGCCCTGATCGATACGAGGAGTGCGTAGCGGACGTCCATATCGTATCGCTTGTGAAATGGTTTTTCTTTCCACCAGCCTCCTACCGGGTAGATTGCGATGGCGTCCCGGCGAGCGAGCTCCGCTGCGTTGCCGCGCCAATGGTCGGAATGAAGAGAACCAGTGTTGCGAACGGAACCCAAGAACCAGTCGTCGCCGCCGGCATCGGGTTGAACACCTTGTTCCTCCAATTCGATGGCTCCGTTGATCCGAGCTTGAAAGGCGGCTAAGGACTCCAAGCTTCGTTTAACGGCGAAGCGGAGAGCGTGGGACGCGTAGCGGTGTCGTCGCATCCAGCCTCTCTCACCAGGATTCGGTTCGATGAAGTAGGAAAGCGTAACGCGAAGTTCGACTTCCGTCTCCCCAAGAGCTTCCAGTTGGGCGCGGGGCCAAGGCAAAGAATGGAGATGCATGTCTCGGGTCTTGATACCACCCTTGGCGTCGCGAAAAAAAGGACGCAGGCGGTCTTCGACGATCAACGTGGTGTCGTTGAGTGTGCTAAAGACGGCGCGTCCGTGGTTCGGGACGCCGTATCCATAGCGCCGAAGAAAGGCGAGCTTTTCGGCCCGAGTGGGATTCTGACCCAGATGTGCAAGCATAGTTGGGGTCCACTCGGCGGAATGGACAAGCAGGCCGCGTATTGTTTCGGGCCAAAGCGAGGGAGCGGCGGCAAGAACTCGGCCCGCCAGATTGGCGGCGACTGCTGTGGCTCCGCTTGTTTCGCCGATGATGTCAAATTGCTGGACGTTGGGTTGGTAGTGCGTCGTGAGAACTCCCAAGTCGTCTGGACAATCGACGGTAACTCCGTCTGTCGCCCAATTGCCTCCT
>Ga0206978_1040_pt1 | contig 30229 bp, 20 predicted proteins | sample Alteio_BWMinCont_21_FD_153477 | JGI IMG/M metagenome (GOLD analysis project Ga0206978, IMG submission 153477) | Enriched cells from forest soil in Barre Woods Harvard Forest LTER site, Petersham, Massachusetts, United States -... | ecosystem: Environmental > Terrestrial > Soil > Temperate forest >...
TTCCCCATGTGTGGTTTTTCTGGGCGTGTTATACAGATTTTGGATGCATTAAAAGCCAAATATGCGTATGTCAATATTTTAGAAAACCCGGAGATTCGCGCAACCTTGCCGGTTTATGCAAAATGGCCAACTTTTCCGCAACTGTATATTCAAGGCGAGTTAATCGGCGGATGCGATATTGTTTCGGAATTGCATCAGCAAGGAGAATTGAAGTCGTTATTACAAAACGCTCAATCATTAATGGATGCTAAACCAGAAGCCGTCTTAGCTTCAGAATAGCGCATAGCAACGGATATCAATACAAAATGGGACACTTAACGATCGTACAGGAAGTGATGGTTTGGATATTACCGGTCTTGTTCGCGGTAACAGTTCATGAAGTTGCGCATGGATGGGTTGCAAATCTTCGGGGAGATAGCACCGCATTGATGATGGGGCGTCTTACCCTGAATCCAGTTAAGCATATTGATATCGTTGGTACGGTCATTGTACCGATTTCATGCTTGGTTTTAGGTGGTTTTGTTTTTGGTTGGGCAAAACCTGTTCCTGTGAGTTGGCGAAACTTACGAAAACCCAGACAAGATACCGCGCTGGTCGCAGTCGCTGGGCCACTCTCAAATTTATTGATGGCGCTTTTATGGGCGCTCATTGCAAAAATGGGTGTTATGCTTTTTCAACAGGGATTTTCTCAAGCGTTGTTTTTAGCGTATATGGGTTACGCGGGTATTTCGATTAATCTGATGTTGATGATTTTAAATTTGCTGCCCATCCCACCTTTAGATGGCAGTCGTGTCGTTTCTAGCCTGTTATCGCCACGTTTGGCAAGATCTTACGATGCGATAGAGCCTTATGGGTTGATGATTTTGGTTGCTTTGATTTTTACAGACGTTTTATCGATGATCCTGAGTCCGCCTTTACAATGGATGCAAATAGGGATTCTTAAGCTTTTTGGATTGTTTGGATTGTGAGGAATGCACATTATGAATAGCGGAATAAAAAAATTGTCATTATTATTTTTTTTCCTTTTGAGTTTTTCAACGGGACTTTATGCGGTCGAAGTGCAGTTGTATCAGATAGAGTTACCGACACAAAATCAAACTGGAAATTTTGATCAAAAAACATTGCTAAAAGAGGCTCTTAAAACGGTATTAGTGCGCATATCGGGTTCTAGCCAATTTTTAAACGCGCCTGAGGTTACAAACGCATTGACGAATGTCGATGATTACATTAAACAATTTTCATACCATCAGCGTTCTGCGCTTGAAAAAACGATTAAAGTGATATTTAATGAAAACCGCGTGAATGTGCTTTTGAGTTCAGTTAAACAATCTCCCTGGAATAAAAATCGTCCTTTAACATTAGTGTGGTTGCATGGTGCAGAGAGGGAGCCTTCACTCGCATCCAGCATGGAAAAAATCTTAAATCAACGTGGAATTCCTTGCATTTTTCCGTTGATGGATCTCACCGACACGGCTTTAGTTTCAGAAGCTGATCTGATGGGAGAAGGCACTGCGGCTTTAGAAGAAGCCGCTAAACGATATAATCCCGATGTGATTTTATCCGGACGATTGGCAGAGACGAACGGGATTTGGCAAACGCATTGGCGCTTTATCAACCAAGGCGAAAAAACCGATTGGGATAATTCAGGCGCTGAATTAAATGTTGTATTGAATCAAGCCGCAGATGCGTTGACCCTTAAATTGAAAGGTGGCAATGTGGTGGCATCTGCAGCTCAGATAGACAAACCCGTTATCCACCATTTAATCTTAACTGTCTCTGGGAATTTAGATGTGCAGCAATATAATAAAATATTAAAATATCTGCGCCAATTGCCGGGTGTTACGGAAGCGGAAGTGGCTCAAATTATGCCAGATAAAACACTGTTTGAATTAGTCACAAACCAAAGCAAAGCGGTGCTTATTAACGCGATTGCAGAGGGGCAGGTGCTCACAAAGACATCAACGACTGTCGAATCAACAACAGAAGAAGATGCGATGACTTATGAAGTAGCAGGAGTTTTATAATCGCGTGATTGAACAACTCCCTTTAAATATTCAATGGCGTGATGATGCAACCTTGCAAAATTTTTATCCTGGGGATAACGTAGAAGCACTTAAAGCCGTCTCAGAATTATCGCAAGGCATGGGTGAGCCATTTCTCTATTTGTGGGGTCAGCCGGGTGTTGGTCGGACACATTTATTACAAGCGGCGTGTCATGCCGCTTCAGAGAAGAGCATTGCTGCTTTTTATATCTCATTGCGTGATCAAAATCAGTTGTCTTTAAGCGCACTGCAAGGAGTAGAAGATTTACCGTTAGTGTGTATTGATGACATCGAGCACATTGCAAATTTGCCACTGTGGGAAGAAGCACTCTTTCATTTATTTAACCGCATTCAGACGAAAAAAGGGCGATTATTGATTGCGGCCGATGTTGCGCCGAAATATTTACCACTTTCGTTGCCCGATTTAAAGTCTCGTTTAAATTGGGGCGTCACTTATCAATTGCATCGTTTAACCGACGAACAAAAAGTGGTTGTGTTGCAATTACGCGCCCAACTTCGGGGTTTGGAGTTAAACAAAACGGTTGGTCAATTTTTATTAAGTCATTGTTCGCGCGACATGACCGAATTACAGTCTATTTTAGAAAAACTTGATCGCGCTTCATTGGTAGAGCAACATCGTTTAACCATTCCGTTTGTTAAACATGTTTTAGATCTTTGATAATTTCAGAGTAATCGTTGCCAAGCGTTTACCTAAAGCCAAACACAGTGTTTTTTCATCTTCTGAAATGGGTAATTTGCTATCGGCACCTGCAACGTGTGTCGGCCCATAAGGTGTTCCGCCGGTCGTCGTCGTAATTAAAGTGCTTTCTGTATAGGGTATTCCCACAATAAGGGCACCATGGTGCATTAAAGGTAGCATCATGCTGATGAGGGTTGTTTCTTGCCCCCCATGGATACTGGCGGAAGAACTAAATACAGATGCGGGTTTGCCAGATAAACTACCCGATAACCATAAGCTGCTTGTGCTATCAATAAAATATTTCAGTGGCGCTGCCATATTACCAAATCGGGTAGGGCTGCCCATCGCTAAACCTGCACAGTTTTTTAAATCTTCTAGGGTTGCATAAGGATCCCCATCGGATGGCACTGCTGTTGTTGTGGCTTCGGAGGTTGCAGAAACCGGGGGTACAGTTCTTAATTTTGCCTCAATGCCGGAGACACTGTGGATGCCACGCGCAATTAAATTGGCCATGTTTTTTGTGGCACCATAGCGGCTATAATACACAACGAGAATGTAAGGTTGCATGTTTTCTCCCGGTAACTAATGGGGTCAGATCTAGACTACGTACTGTGTACTGTACAGTACGTAGTCTAGATTTGACCCCATTATACACAAGAGGTTTAATATGGCGAAAATTTGTGTACATTGTTTTGTATCAGGTCGTGTGCAAGGCGTATTTTTTCGCCGAGAGGCACAGGCAGAAGGCCTTGCACGAGGATTAAATGGTTGGGTTCGGAATGTTTCGGATGGGCGTGTAGAAGTGATGATCTGTGGCGAAGAAGCCGCGGTTTATGCCATGCAAGCCTGGTTATGGGAAGGACCGAGTGCTGCTAAAGTGAGTAATGTCGAGTCGGCGCTAATGCCTTTTGAAGCATTTCAACAATTTGAAGTTAGGAACTAATGGGGTCAGATCTAGCCAGGAGAGTTTAAATGTTAGAATGGTATCAAGTGATCGTATTGTCGTTAGTACAAGGATTAACAGAATTTTTGCCTGTCTCAAGTTCGGCGCATCTTATTTTAATGCCAACATTATTCGGATGGCCTGATCAAGGTCTTGCCTTTGACATTGCTGTGCATTTGGGAACGCTGATTGCGGTTATCGCATACTTTAGGCGAGATTTGGTTCGCATGGTGATCGATTTTGTACAATCCTGTTCGGGTCGGGTTTTAACACCACAAGCGAAGATTTTTTGGGCTATTGGCTTTGCAACAATTCCTGTCGGATTAGTGGGATTATTATTAAAAAAACACGTAGAAACAACGCTTCGTTCACCGATGGTGATAGCTTGTACGACCATTGGATTTGGATTAATCTTGTGGCTTGCTGATAAAATCAGCAGACAGCAGCGTTCGCTGACCACGCTCAACTGGCGTGATGTGACGCTGATTGGGTGCGCACAAGCGCTTTCGTTAATTCCAGGGACATCGCGTTCGGGTATTACGCTTACCGCAGGCTTATTTGCAGGGTTAACGCGAGAAGCGGCTGCCCGCTTTTCTTTTTTATTATCGATTCCGGTAATTGTGCTGGCCGGTGGTTTAGAAACCATTACGTTGATTAAAAGCCCTGTGACTGTCAACTGGATAGCCTTAGGATCTGGGTTATGTTTATCCGGGATCAGTGGCTATTTTTGTATTCATTATTTTATCAAACTTATTAATACTCTTGGACTACTACCTTTTGTGATATATCGTTTATTACTAGGTATATTTTTGATTCTATATTTTTACTGATATTTTTACTAAAAAAGTCGGTTGCAAAGAAAAATAAATAGGTATATGGTTGCGTAAATCTATGTGCGTTGAATGAATATAGAGGTTAAGTAATTAACTTAAAGCTTAAAGCCAAGGAGGCAGTATGGAGAATCAAGCATCTGCAAAACCGAATCTTGCTGCGGAACTGAAAGTTCACCGTATTTATACTAAAAGCAGTTCATTTGAAGCAGCAAATGTCACAGCGCCTGAAATTGCGGTAGCGCAACCCGTTATTGATTTACAGATCCACGCAAATGTTTACCCCCAATCCCTCACAGAAAATACACATGAAGTTGTTTTAACCTTACAAGTTACGGCTAAACACAATGGCGCATTGCTTTGGCAAGTACAGCTTCAGCAAGCCGGCCGTTATGCTTTAGTCGGTTTTACGCCCGAAACCGAAAAGTTCGTACTGAATGGTTTTTGTATGAATCAACTTTATCCGTATGCTTGTGCAGAGGTTAGCCATTTGGTTAATCAAGGCGGATTCGGGATGGTTCATTTACAGCCTATCGATTTTGTACAAAAGTACAAAGAACAACAGTCTATGCTTTCCCCAACTTCGACCTCCACACCCTCGGTAGAAACGATGCCGACTTCTGTTAACTAAGAAGGAGTTTCTCATGTTTAGAGCACTCACGATCCTTTCTACTTTTTCCCCTTTTTTTACGCCATTAAAAGCCGCTACAATTTATCCTCCTGTAGGCCTTTCGACCCTTGATGGTGTTGTTGGTTCTGAATTCAATGGTGTTTTGAGTAATGACAACAGTGGTAGTGCTGTTGCGGGTGCGGGCGATATTAATGGTGATGGTTTCAGCGATTTCGCGATCGGAGCGATTAATGCTTTGAATTCTGCTGGCCAAGTGAGTGTGATTTTTGGCTCCCCTGCGGGTTTTAATGCGGCAGTAGATTTGTCTACAGCGCTAAATGGTACTAATGGCTTTGTAATCGCTGGCGAATCACCTAATGATAGTCTTGGCTTTTCTATTGCCTCGGGTGATATTAATGGTGATGGGTTGAGTGATCTCGTGATCGGAGCACCGTTTGCTGCTGCCAATGGTGGCGGTTCTGGCAAAGTCTATGTGATCTATGGAACACGTGCAGGATTTAATGCGACGTTCCCGTTGGCTATGCTAAACAACAGCATTCATGGCTTTGTAATTTACGGTGTATCAGGTAATGACTTTACGGGTTATTCTGTCGCGACGGGGAATGTTAATCGTGATGGCTTCAGCGACCTTCTGATAGGAGCTCCTAGTGCTAGTCCTGGCGGAGTTGCTTTTTCGGGTTCGGGATACCTCGTGTATGGGAGTAACCAAACTTTTCCTTCACCCTTTCAACTGTCTACGCTAAATGGCATGAAGGGTTCTAGGTTCAATGGCGGGGTAGCTAATTATTATACTGGTTATTCTGTTGCGATGGGTGATTTTAATGGTGATGGATTCAGTGATCTCATTATCGGAGCACCCGCTAACAACGGTCAGGCTCTGGCTGGCTTAACCTCTGTCGTTTTTGGTACAGGTATAGGTTTTTCTGCAACCGTTAATTTATCTTCCACATTAAACGGCAGTAATGGATTTAACCTATATGGGGTGACAGCTTTTGATCAGACTGGCATTTCTGTTGCGGCGGGTGATGTTAATAATGATGGTCTTAGCGAGATCTTCATTGGAGCTGCGAATGCTAATCCCGGTGGGCGCGATGGTGCTGGCATAACTTACGTGCTCTATGGAACCACCACACCTTTTAACTCGACATTTTCGTTGGCAAGCCTCTCAGGTGCTACTAAAGGCTTTCAGATTAATGGTGTGAACCCTGGTGACACTAGCGGTACATGTGTTGCGATTGCGGGCGATATTAATGGAGATGGCGTAAAGGATTTCATGATTGGGGCACCTACTACTACGCTAAACGGCGTTCTGGGAGTCGGTACTACTTATATCATGCTGGGTACTAACGGAACTCAGAATACAACGGTGGAGTTATCTGCACCAAACAGCAATTGCCTTATTCTACGTGCAGGGGCAGTAAATGAAAATAGTGGCTTTTCTGTTGCAGGAGCAGGAGATGTTAATGGTGATGGTCTAAGCGATGTCATTATCGGAGCGAAAAAGGCTTCTCCCTACAATAGATTTGGTGCCGGCTCTAGCGATCTTGTTTATGGTGATAGCATTCAGTTGATAAATAATCAACTAACCATTTCAGCGCAAGGGTCACACATTTTAACGCTGAGTGATCTTAATGCTTCCGTGCCTTTTAACCCTGGGTATACTCAATACACAATCACTGGAATGCAGCATGGTCAATTTGAGTATACGGATCAACCTGGCGTTGCGATTATTGGCTTTAGTGCTCAGGATATCATGGTGGGACGTGTTATATTTATCCAAGATGGCACCTTGTTGGCGCCTAGTTGTTTCGTCTCAGCAGAACATACTTTTGCAGCTACAACACCAGTCGCTTTCAATATGACTTTTATTTATCAACCACCAAGCGTTGTTTACAATAATATACCGATTAACCAAGGTCAAACTGTTCTGGTATTGAGTTCGATGTTCTCGGCGACGTATCTTGGTAACCCGGGAATTGATAACGAAATCACTTATTTTATTACAAACTGTTCATATGGTGCTTTCTCGCCGCCATCCAGCTTTACTTACTCTCAGGTTTTGAGTGGAGGCGTGAATTTCATAACCTTCAACAGCATTAATCCTCCGCAATGTAGCTTTACTATATCTCTAAGAGGCGCTTATGTTGGTCCTATTGCTGTTGGATTTGATTTTGATACAACGCCTGTATTGGATCAGAATCATTTTGACATTTGTCAAAGTCAAAGAAAGCCGGTCACCTCTAGCATGCTAAGCGCTATTCACCCAGGTGCTAATTCGTCGGATACATTGGTTTTTTCTGTTAATAATGTTCAATACGGTTATTTTGAACATGTTAATGCGCCGGGTGTAGCAATATTGACTTTTAGTCAAGCAGAAGTACAGAATAGTAGTGTTCTGTTTGTGCATGATGGTTCTCCTAATCCCCCCAGTTTTATGGTCACCGTCAGTGATGGTAGAATTACAACGCCTTTAATTGCGGCAGCTCCCTATTTTACGTATGCACCTGTGATCACGAGTAATACATTAGTTCTTGATCAGGGACAAACAACTATCCTTAATAGCAATATGCTTAAGGCAGTTAATCCTAATCTTAACAATCCAGGAGATGTGATATTTACAGCGAGTAATGTTGAAGGGGGCGTTTTTTTCAGGGTGAATACGACTCAAAACAACATTACCCAATTTAATCAAAGTCAAGTGACTGCTAATGAAATCGCTTTTAGATCAGACGGCAACCCTCCTAGTTACACTCTGTCGGCTGCGAATCAGTGTTCTGAAACACCGCCTTCTGACGCTGTTATTAAGTATAACTACATCCCGTCAATCACGGCTAATCAAGTAACGATTACCGATGGTCAACCTGTTATTTTGACTTCTGCACAATTAGCTGCTATCGATCTCGGTCAAGGAACATCGCCAGGGAATTTAGTGTTCACGGTGAGCGGTGTTGAAAATGGGTATTTTGACGCAACAACATTGCCTGGAACACAGATTTCTGTATTTTCTCAACAAAGGGTGTTTAATGGCGAAATTCGTTTTGTTCCCAAAAGTAGTTCGTTGCTACCCGCATATAATGTAAGTGTCAGCGATGGCGTATTGTCGGATGAACCACAAGAAGCACTTGTGATCTTAAAACACACACCGTTTAGCACTAATACTACTGTTCTTGTTGATAGCTCCAGTAATACTCCCAACAATACGATACGAAACTCGATTATTGCGTTTGTCATTACCTCTTTGGCGGGAATTGCTGTTTGGCTTGGAAAACGTTACTTAGATAAGCGCATGAATAATAAATTGCAGACTTTACTAAGAATAGAATACTCTTCGGTAGAAAAGGCGGATGAGGAATGGAAAAACAACACGGTCTTTCCAGTGCTTAAAGAAGTTCTCCCTCGTATACAGACTGCCACAGGGTGCTGCGGGTATCGAGACGAACAGGCAACACGAGGGTACATTAATGGGATAGAAAAATTACTAGGAAGATTAAAAGAACTCGGTGTCAACATAAATTTGAATGAACTTGGAGATCATGAACGAAATGGTTTCAAAAGCGCGATTGCAGACGAAGTTCAAAAGCGTGCTGAATGGGGTAAGCCACCTCGTTCAAAGGTTACTAAATGTTGCGCTGCATTGCTTTCTGCTTCTTCTGGTCCGGTATTTACCGCAAGCGAACTTCAGAGAGCTGCTCTCCAAATAGCCGAAGTAGTTGCAGCTACTTACAAGAAAGACCTAAGCGAACCTAAGATCGATGGTATTCGAAGGCCAATTTATGATGAATGGACAACAAGGTCGATAGCTAAGCAAAGGCAAACCTCAGGGGGAGGGCATGAAACGTCTCTTGAATTGGCTGACTTGAGTAACCCAGATGGGGAACAAAAGTTTGCTTCTGAACAGTTGGAGCAATTATCAGAGCGTATGACGAAGGCAGAGAGCGAGATTACGATGCTTAAAGGACAAAAAGAACAAAGTGCAACAAGTTCTGATGGGCCTTTTGTAGAAGTTGGAGCCAGAAGAGCTGCTGTGGAAAATTCACCAAGTCGGGATACGGTTGTGACAGTTTCCACCAGCGCACCAAAAAGCGAGGCACTAAGATTACGCGCTGCTTAATTAGCACCGGGGAACTTTTAAATCGCAAAACATTTTTCAGTGTGCGTATCTACTCCCGAATTATCGTCGATTAAAGATTCTTTTGCAGGAATTACACAAACAAATTTAGCGCCTGTATTTTCGCTATTTTTTTCATGGTAGATTTCGCCTCCTAAATCATCAACAAATTGTTTGACTACAGAGAGTTAAGTCTGCACCTTTGTAAATCCCTTCATAAGATGGCGTTAATCGTTTAAAACGTAGGTTATTTTAAATAATGTTGCAGTGCTTAAAAGTAATGGTATATAATCCCTAGCTTGTAGGCCAGGCGTCTCTTCTTTAGCAGCGTTTTTAAGGGCAGGCATGAATGATCGACGGATGCAATTGTAGGACTTTAGCCCTCTTGCTTTAGAGTTTTGAATAACATAATTTAATTTTAGGGAAATAGAAAATGAAGCAACTAGTAAAGTTAGTAGTATTTGGAACTATGTTGGCCGCAGGCAGTGTCGGTGCGGAGATGATGGATAGTGTGAAACCATATCTTGGCCTTGATTATTACCATGCTTGGATGAAAGGCGCAAAGGGCACTCTCTCAAATGGTATTGCTTTTGATTTCACAAAAGATTTACCGAAATCCTATCCAAGTGCAACAGCTTACGTAGGTGCTAAATTTACAGACTATGTTGGTATAGAGCTTGGTACTGATTGGTCTGTTTACAAAAAGAAAACAGTGGTTGATTCCAATGGTAATTTGTTTAAAGACAAAACAAAGCGTCAAGGCCTGCACGTAGACATCGTTGGCTCATTACCACTTAATGATTGTTTTGAACTTTTAGGATTTGTTGGTGCTGGTTTGGTTGCAACAAAATCTACTGAAACGGTAACAAATGCTCAAACAGGTGCTATAACTATCGTGAAATTTGAAAGTAAAGCAAACATTATTCCTCGTTTGGGGATGGGTGCTAGCTACATGGTTACCGACATGATTGGCTTGCGTGCTAAAGCGGGTTGGGAAAACACGCATCGATTGAAAATGACTGTTAATACCATTAGTTTTAAACCATTTAAAGACACGATATCATTGTCTCTAGGTGTATTTATACGTTGGTAAGATATTTTTTTGATTAAAAGGAGGGAGCGTGGCAGTGGGTTCATTTTTCAGGGTTAAGATCAAATTTAAACCTTATGCCTTATGGATAGTTTGCATACAGCATTGAGTAGTTTAGGTTTGACTAGGTTCGTTTTTTAAATGAAGGAGTGCTAGATATGCCGATAGGTCGAGAGTTTGGAAGGTTCTTTGGTATAGATCATAATGCAGATAAGGATGCTGCAAGGGCTATAGAGGAAGCAAACGCAAAGGCAAAGAAAGCAGCTGCAGACGCAGCAGAATCCAAACGTATAGCAGACGAGGCTACACGTCAAGCAGCAGAGGCAAAACGTCTAGCAGCAGAGGCTAAGCGTCAAGCAGCAGAGGCTAAGCGTCAAGCAGAAGAATCTAACTGTCGAGAAGAAGCTGCCGAAAACCAAACCAGGCAAGTGGTAGAAATTGATCAAATGGTGAAAGATGGCCAAGCTATAGCACCTATCGCTATGGCTAATATATTAAGCGGCTGGGGATATCAAGAAGTTGCTCAATTTATGATGGATCATTGTCCAGTAGAAGCTCAACGTGTTTATGTACGCCTTAATGAAGATAAACAAGCGATCAATCAACAAGGACGAGATGCTATCGTTAGAGGCGTAATAGAAGGTTCCGCTCTATCGCTCGCTAAGTTGATGTCTGCAAGGCGTTATAGAGAGGCTGCACAACTATTAGCCGATGGTATTGTGGTATTCGATAGCAAAAGAAGTCTTGCAAGTGCTGCTATCCTGCCTTCTTTAGGATTTGAAGAAGCTGTTCCCGGAGAGTTTGAGAATGCTAGACGAGCCATTCTAGAAGAAATAAACAGAGCAGAGATGATACCAGTGGCTCAACCTGTTCAACGGGTTGAAGTGCAGCCGTCAGTTGTTCAAGAAGAAACAAACAAAGCAGAGATACCAGTGGCTGTACCTATTCAACAGCCTGTAGTGTTGACTTCAGGTGTTCCGATGGCACCAGATAAACACGATCCTGCCCCAGTACTTTTGGCTGAATCTATTCAACAGCCTGTAGTGTTGCCTTCAGGTGTTCCGATGGCACCAGATAAACACGATCCTGCCCCAGCAGTACTTTTTCGTTCTTTAACGTCTCCGCCTCCGTACTTACCAGAGGATGTTCCTGAAGTCTTACCTGACTTACCTGAAGTTTTATCAACGGTCAGTATGCACTTTGGGAATGGTCGCTGAATAATTTGATTTTATTTAAAATTAAGGGGCGGTAACAATCTACCGTCCCTTGGTCTCACACAATCCAAATTTTTTGGGTTAAAAGTCATTTCTCCGTTACCACGGTGAAAGCGCGGCGACCTACATTTGATTACTCAACCAATAACTATTTTTGCTATAGGTCGTTTTGGCGCACCTTTAATTCTTCGTATAAGCTAAAGATTGGCAGGATACACATCTAAAAAACTGCATATAGAAAAGGGAAAGAACCATTACGCAGGAGCGACATCTGAGGTTCGGCAGTTAAAATGGTAGCATTAAAACAATTTATTGTTAAAGGGATAGCGGCTTTAAGCTTAAGTTGCGTTGCTACGTTTGCTGAGGCTGTTCCTGTTTTTGTTCAAAACGCTAACGACTCAGGTCCGGGATCATTGCGGCAAGCTGTTATCGATGTCAATAGATTGCTATACGATGCAATTCAGTTTAATGCGGCATTTAACATTAATTTAATAAGTGCTTTGGATCCTTTTACAGTTAATGTAACGGTTTCTGGTTTGCCCGGTTTGAAAATTAGTTTGAATAACCAGCTTACAAATATCATTTTTAATAACGCAGGTGCTGGAGGATTGTATTTAAGCGGATATGATGTAAATGGTGCTAGCAATTGGAATGGCGGTATTTCGGGTACTGCTGGTGTTATTACTCTCCAACAACAAACATCATCTACTTATCTTGGTGTAATCAGTGGTTCGGTGAGTTTGATATTTCAGGGCGTAGGCCAAAGCTTAACTTTGGCTAACGCGAGCACTTATTCAGGTAGCACTTCAATTGCAAGTGGAACTGTGAATGTTGGTTTTAACAATGCGTTACCGATAGGAACTACAGTAGATATAAGCCCTGGCGGAACTTTAGGAATTGGTAACGGCTTTACCCAAACACTTGCGGGTCTTACTAACAATGGTTCTGTGAATATAGGTAACACTGGAACTTTAGAAATCGCTTCTATTGCGGATTCCACTTTTGGAGGCATCATGACGGGTGCTGGCAATTTTGTTAAACAAGGCACAGGGATTTTCACATTATCCAATAGTAATACTTACGCAGGTTCTACAGAAATTCTTGCAGGAAAATTGATGGCAGATTCTCCAACCCCAAATGCCTTGCCCCAGACAAGCCCAGTAACGATAGGGGATGCCGGAACTTTAGAGATTGCGGCAAATAGAAATCAAACACTTCAGAGTATCAGTGGTAATGGCGGCATTCTTATAGATGATGCTGCCACTTTAACAGTGGCTACTGTTGCCGATGGCAATTTTGCAGGGAATATCACAACAGTGGGTTCTGGCAATTTTGTTAAGGATGGCACAAATACACTAACGCTTTCTGGAACAAATACCGGGAATTTACAGCTTGCGAATGCTGCTGGCGGAATCAAAATGCCTGTGGGAGGCAGCTGGGCTGGCCCTGTGACCATTGGCGCAGCAACATTAGAGATGAATGGTGGAACAGTGACAGACGCGATTACGGGTAATGGATTAGGGACTTCTACTCTCGATATAACAGATACTTTTACGCCAGCAGTTGCGATAACAGATGTTGGTGTGATTAATGTTCTACAAGGTGGAACATTATTTTTAACAAATGATATTGTAGGCGCGGGGGGGAATGTAGATAACGCAGGCACGATAACGCATAACACAAATGCAACACGTACCATTGCGGGAAATTTTACGCAAGAAGCAACCGGAACACTGAATATTGGTATTACGAACGCAGGTGCAGGACAATACAGTCAGTTTCAAGTCAACGGCAACACCGTATTAAATGGTGGAGTGATGAATGTTCAATTGCTCTCCGGTGCACAAATTACAAACGGTGCAGTATTCGATATTATAACTTCTACAGGGGGTATTGCAGGGGGTGCTGTACTACCAACAGTTCCAAAAACATCTTTATTTTTTGGTTTTAGGCCTGTTGTAACGGGAAATAGATTGCAGCTGATTGCAACACGCAGTGGCTGTACGTGTATCAATACTGTTCCACCGTTGGATGGTATTGCAAAAAAAATGGATGATTTGTCTGGAAACAATAACTTTCAGCCAGTATTAGACATTTTGTCTCAACAAACATCGCAAAAGGCGTTTGAGAACAAATTAGAACAGTTAGCACCAACGGGATTAAATGGCATACATACTGCTATGGCGCAAGGGTCGGGTGGGCCAGAGCAAGTTTTGTTGAGATTGGATGCCGTGAGGACGGGTACAGGGGGAGCGCTTGCCAGAGCAGGTTACGCGGGAACAGGGTATGCAGCAGGTGATGTGATGGAAGATCGCGGATCTTTTGCGCCTATCATATTTGGAAATTCCACGAAACAATCTATGCGAGAAGGGCTTTCAGGTTATAATGCTGCTACTGCGGGTTTTGGTTTTTTAGGAGATGCGCCTATTGCAGAACATTTTCGCGCTGGCGTAGGTGCGAGTTATGCAAATTCCGTGGTAAAACAATCGAATAATACCGGCAGTCACATAACGATTGGCAGTACGCAAGGCATGGCCTATGGTAGCGCAACCTACGGGCGTTTATTTTTAGATGCTGTTTTGTCTGCAGGCATCAATAATTATCATGGTAAACGAAGTGTTAGCTTTATGGGGCCAACGGCAACGTCGCGTTATAACGGTTTTCAATATGGCGCTAAAGTGAAAACGGGATTTGCAATTCCTTGTTATTGTGTAGAAGTGTCTCCAATGGCGGCAGTGCAATATATGCACTTAAATGTCGGTCAATATACAGAACAAGGTGCGGGCACTTTAAATCAGCATCTTAGTTCAATGCAAGCCAGTACAGTTCGCGTCAATCTGGGCGGAAGAATAGCAGAGAGAAGTCAAGAAGGCATTTTGTTTCCAGAGATCCACGCTTTTTACATAACAGATGTTAAGAATCCGCAGGTGATTATTACTTCGCAATTTGTAGAGGGTGGCGGTTCGTTTGATTCAACAAGTGTTGTGCCACCGAAACACGGTGTTAATCTAGGCGCAAGTATTACCGCTTTAATTTCGGATGATTTTGCGTTGAGCGGTGGCTATGATTTAGAAGCGAAAAAATCTTTTAAAAGCCATTCCGCCTCGCTTAAATTCAAATTTTTGTTTTGATCATGGTAGTGCATCGTGTGCCATAGCAGGTGCAACTGGTGCTTTTGGCTTTGACGAAATAATTAAATATAGGTTATAAAGCGTCAACTAAGCCCCCCCCCCTTGCGCTGTTTTTTTAAGAATAAAAATTGCAAATAGTTTACAAAAAAGGACATTTTAGGGTATGCTTTGTAAATGAATTACGAAAAACATGAAAAAGACACACTTTCGGCGTATTTGGATGAACTCCAAGGTCGGGGTCGCTATTTCTTCACTAAATCGGTAGCCCTTAAGCAACTTGGGTGCAAGGAAGAGATCTCACGCGATAGTTATTGCCGACTCCAATGATTTTCTTCTAATTCAACATCTCTGAAAAATCAATAATAGTTGCAAAATAATCTTCTTCAATAAGATTCTTTGTAACTCCATTAACATGGATTAACACAGCGCGACAAGACATACCTTTAGGCAAGTGTAAAGCTGAAATCTTTTTTTGCACCTCCTCTATTACCTCAATGCCTATTGGGTGCTTTGAATATTTTATTTCACACACATATAGGCAGTTATGTTTTGTTTGCAACATGTAGTCAATTTGACACCCATTTTGTTTGGAAGTCTTATTTTGAAAGTACGGATTAGCATTAAGAATTTCTTCTGGCAGAATATCGAGTGCTTTTTGAAGCGTCTGACGATTATTGATAACCAGGTTCTCAAACTGCAAACCCATAATACAATCCCATTCGTTAAGACTGGTGAGTGACTTATGTGCATAAAGTTCACGGCTAATTTTATTTAAATTTTTGGCGATATATTTTATATAAAACCTAATATAGTTGTCAGACAATCTAAAATTGCTCGATTTAAGATCACGCCCAGTTTTTAAATCCCACGTATAATCACGCGTCACAAATCCTGCCAGACTTAATTCTTCTAAATATTCATAAATTCTGCCTTTATGTAGCGCATTAATGCTGGCTACTATTTCTTGAGCAGTTTTTGCCCCATTTCCTAACGTGTTTAATATCTCTACATAAGCTTCAGAATTTCGCAGAAAAGTATTAGAGAAAATTTGTTCAAATTCTTCTACTAGCAATCCACCCTGAGTAAAACAAAGTCGCCTGATGTTATCTTCCGCGTTCTTTTTAGGATCAATTTCCTCTAGGTATTTGGGGACGCCTCCTGTAACAGCTAACACCTTAAATATTTCATAAGCAGATATATTTTTAGGCCAAAACTTGCGACATACATGCAGTGGTAATTCGTTTAAGGTAATTGTAAACGAAATCCTACCAACAAACCCCGTGCTTTGCATGATATTTTTTTCAATCCAAGAAGATACAGATCCACAAATAATGAAAATTAATTTATCATTTTTCTTAAGATATAAATCCCATAAATTTTTTATCTTTGGCAGAAATGTGTGATCTTCAGATCCTATCCATGAAATTTCGTCGAATAACAGTAATATGCTGCCAGATTGTACTTGATTACTCAGTGCAAAAAATGCGTCACTCCAGTCCGTGAAATTTGCTACATAGGTATGGAATGCTCTTGTCATCTGTCTAGAAAATTCATCTAGCTGGTCTTGGTTCGTTGTCTTTTTATCGGGTGCCAACCCAGTGAAACTATAAAATTTATCAAAGCTCTTGCCAAACTCATTTATGAGCCGAGTCTTACCGATTCTGCGCCTACCGCGAACAACCACAAAAGAAGCTATGCTTTTGCTTTTAAGTTCCTTTAGACGTTGCAGTTCTTTTTCTCTACCGATAAACATAAAATTACACCTCTTTTTACATCCAAAGTATATCATGTTTTGGATGTAAAAACAGTCAAAAATACCTTTTTTACATCCAAAATGTTTCTTGAAATGGATGTAAAAATAGCAGAATTAAAAAAATTGTGATATAAATCATATAGATATAACCATTCCCGCGCCATGCCCGGAAGGGTCAGAAGGGTCAAGTTGGATTTACCCTAAGTGATGATCTTAAGGGCTGGGATTCATTCGGTTGACCCCGTGGCTTTCTATAGATACCATTGCTTTACCATGAAGCTCTATTGCCTTAAAACTTTTTTGTCATTGGCCGAAAACAACTGTGATATTAGTATTCACACTGTGTTAGGCATTTCTCGTTCAACTATGTGGTCACATATCACAGAGATTGAGACGGAAGTGGGATCTAAGCTTGTGAATCGTCGTAAACAAAATACGGCTTTTACAGAAGATGGTATTTTATTCATTCCTTATGCAAAAAAAATATATGCGACCTTCGAAGATAGCCTTGCACATATGCGAGCAAAACAAGGCAAAGGGATACCAGGGGAAATTGTTATTTCCACAACAAAGGCTGTTTCTGACAGCTGCTTATTAGCAGGTATGTTAACTTTTTCAAGTCGTTACCCTGAAATCAATGTCACCATTGTTGCAGAGGATGAACTCAGCAAAAAACTGAGTAATTCTGCTGATATCTTTCTAAGGCCAATGAATAACGCAGCGAATCTTAGGAAACTTTGGCGTATAACCTGCCACCACAAATTATTTGCGAGTCAAGAATATTTAAACAGGATGGGAATACCAAAAACACCCGAAGAATTGCTTCAGCATCATATTATTGCCTATGGTGAACAACCCTTTAGCGACTTTGACTCTATTAACTGGCACCTAAAAGGAAAAGGTTATGGTTTGCCGAAATTAACAGCGAGCCTATCCATTAATTCAACGATGGGTGTATACTTAGCAGCGAATGAAGGGTTGGGGATTTGTAGTTGTCCTGTGGAATCGAATTCTATTTACCGTGGAAATTTAATAGAAGTTTTACCTGAAATACACGGGCCTGTTGTTCCTACTTACTTTGCGATAAGAGACGGATTGGGAGAGCATAAGCTGAATAACATTAACTTATGCCGCATATATCTTGAAGCCTATCTTTTGGAATTTGGAGTAAATATTGAGCATGAACATACGTAAATTGACTCTTTTTAGTGGGCACATAGTGGAGTGTTTCGACAATACACTATACGGATTTTTTGCAGTCATGCTTGCCCCCATTTATTTTCCGACCGGATCGGAACAGGTTAGTTTATTAGGTTCCTACGGAGCATTTGCAGCAGGCTTTTTGGCTCGTCCATTAGGCGCAATTTTTTTTGGGATATATGGTGATAAGCAGGGACGCCGAAAACCGCTGCTTTGGAGTATGGCCTGCGTTGGCTTTCCGACCATGGCGATAGGACTTTTGCCTGGCTACGAACACATTGGTATTAGCGCTACTGTGTTGTTAGTGACTTGTCGCTTACTGCAAGGTTTTTTTATGGGTGGGGAATTTACGGGCGTTAATTTATGTATATCGGAAAACGATGATCCTAAAACGCTCGGTAGGCAAACAGGAATTTTGATTGCAACAGGGGGAATAGGAGCGATATTAGCTACAATCCTGGGCGCTTATTTTTCAATGAAAGTGATGCCTGCTTGGGCATGGCGTATCCCATTTATTATGGGTGGTGTATCTGCTTTGGGTATCTATTTCTTAAGAAAAAACCTCCGAGAAACCCATGCGTTTATGGATGCTCAACAGCAGAACGAACTGGTAGCGCAGCCTTGGAAAATATTGTTCGCTCGTCACAAGCGTGATTTGTTACTCTCCATTTTGATTGCTGGATTAACGGTTATGCCTTTGTATTGCGCAACGATATTTGGCAATCAAATTTTTAAAGACATTGGTTTTACAACCTCTCAAAGTTTGTTACTCAATGCGTTATGCATCGCTCTTGATGCGATTGTGATTGTTTATTTTGGACGCATCTCGGATAAGATTGGGTTTCGAAACCACATGATCTTGAGTGCTATTTGTACGGTAGTTGTTCCCATCCCTGCCTTTATGCTACTGAATCAAGAAGGTGCTTCAACTTTTCATGTATTAGCTTTTATTAGTTTATTGACAGTTCCTGGGTCATTTATTTGTGGTTGTGCTATGGCCTACATGGCAAAACTATTTCCAACCAATTGTCGTTATTCTGCTGTTGCCGTCTGTGTAACCCTTGGGCATGCGTTATTGGGAGGCACAACGCCCTTAATGAGTACTTTTTTGAAAAACAGCTTCCACTCCACACTGGCGCCAGGATTTTGGGTGAGTTTTATTTCTTTGTTAGTCGTTGCTATGATCTATACAAGAGAAAAACGCGCCAATTGGTCTATTATTGAACAAAAAAATCCATCTGCGATTTCGATCCATTAGTGTGCTTGTCGTTTAGGCGTTTTATTATTTTTTTAAGTGAGTTTTCTACTTTATCAATTTGAATTTGATTAGGTGTTTTTATGCCTATATTTTCCAATATCTCTATTGAGAAATAATTGTAGATATCCACTCGCGACTTTCGATCCATGGTACGCTCCTTGTCGGTCTTGACCTCTTTAGGAAAAACATAATGTGTTTTATGGACAAATAATATCGTAATAACTATTTATTATCAAGATTGGGTATTATTCCCTGGGAATATTAAGCCAGACACCTTAGGGCGAATGCCTCAAGAAGGGCGGGCACGCCAAGAAGGGCGGAGACGCCAAGAAGGGCGGAGACGCCAAGAAGGGCAGACACAGAGGTCTTGCCCCTACAGGTGATTCGTTATCGGATGTCGTCAAAAATATTAAAACCCATACAACAATTAATCCGACATCTTACATGATTGGTTTATCCAAATATTTTATGAGTTAGCTTAAAAGTACAATGTTATTTTCAACAAAAAAATTCAAGATTTTTTATTTTTTTTATTTTCACAACACAAATAAATTTCGTTATACTCGACTCGAGCCAGTTTAGATATGAAATACTAAGGAGCAGCTATGACCCTTATAGAAGCGATTAAACAAAATAATAAAGAAGAAGTTTTTAGGCTTTTAAATTTAAAAATAGATCCCTCTGGAAAAAAATTCATTGATGAAGTTGATGAGAAATATGGGGAAAGTGCTTTACATTGGGCAGCCTATTACGGTTATGTTCATTTTATAGACCCTCTGGTTAAAGCAGGTGCAGATGTTAATAAGCAAGATAAAGATGGTTGTACACCGGTTTACGATGCTGCTTCCAAAGGGCATGCGACAGCAATAACTGCATTAAAGACAGCAGGCGCAAATGTGGATACGCCGGATAAGGATGGTTGGACGCCGGTTTATATCGCTGCTCAAGGGGGACATGCGGCAGCTATAACCGCGCTGCATGCAGCAGGGGCAAATGTGGATACACCGAATAAATATGGCGAAACGCCGGTTTTTATCGCTGCTCAAAAGGGGCATGCAGCAGCCATAACCGCATTAAAGACCGCAGGGGCAAATGTGAATACGCCAGAGAAGAGTGTGGGTGGCTGTACGCCGGTTTTTATCGCTGCCGTATTAGGGCATGCAGAAGCAATAACCGCACTCAAAGCCGCAGGCGCAAATGTGGATACACCCGACAGAACCGGAACACCGGTTTATATCGCTGCTTTCAGTGGACATGCGGCAGCTATAACCGCGCTGCATACAGCAGGCGCAAATGTGGATACGTCGAATAAATATGGCAAAACACCGGTTCATATTGCTGCTGAAATGGGGCATGCAGCAGCAATTACAGCTTTATTAGAAGCAGGAGCGGACGCGAGCATCAAGACAAAATGGGGTACACCATTAGAGCAAGCTAAGCAAGGGAAAGAACCAGCACACGCAGAAGTCGTTAAGCTATTAGAAGCCCATTTAAAACAATACCCCAATGGGATTAAACCAGTGCAAGCTGCAGGCAAAGCAGCTGCTAAAATTCCAACAAGTGCATCCGTATCATCTGTTGATAAAGAAGTTAAAACGACACGTGAGCCAGAAGTTAAAACAGCTCGTGATTTACTAACAGAACCTAAAACACCAGCTCGATCAAAATCCCCCGCCGCTTTGAAAAGCACTTCAAATCCTGTCACTTCTACTAATCCATTATTACAAAGTTTACAATTGCAATTAACAGAATTACAAAAGCAAAGCACAGCCTCTAGTTTTAGCGATATGCAAACAAGCGCTAAAATAAGCTTAGCAACCACCCTTGACCATGATTTACAAGCAGTTGAAAAAGAAAAACAAGCATTAAACCAGACACCCCAAACGTTACAAATCCAGTCCGAACGTCTTCAAGGAACATTGCAAAGAGAAATAGACGCTGAAGCACCTGAACGCACGCGTTTAGCAGAACAGAAAGCGGATTTTGAAAAACAAATTGCTGATTTACAGCAAAGCCTTGTTCAAAAAACTGGCGCTGAACAACAGAAGATGCAAGCCAGTTTGAAGGCATTACAAGAACAATTGTTAGTTGTACAAACACAACATGATATTCTATGGAATGAATATGACCTAAAAAATCAGAAACGTAAAGCGCTTAAGCGATTCCAAAGTAATCCCAATCTTTTGCTCTTTTATCGTACTGTGCATATTAAACTAGAAGAAATCTTTATTAGTTTTAAATCGGTTGCAGGCGGATTTGTTAATCCCGTAGAGGGCGATGCTGCTTTTGCTAAGTCTATCTTCGAAAGCATAGGAGATGCGGCTTCTATAGCGCCTATTGTAGGCGCTGCTGTCGATAAGTTTTTAAAATGGACAGTGTGCAAAGGTCTCGAAAAATTAGACAGTGCTCGACAAAAAAACACGGCGGTAAACGCGTCGGCGCTAGTGACTATATCTGAGCTTAAAAAATATGCAGGAAGCATTGCTAGACAATTAACCGAACGTTATGAAGATCAACTGCTGCGATTAGCAACGCCTGAAGAAGAACAAGCTGAAGCTTCTAAGTTGAAACAGGGATGTACTAAAGCTAAAGAAGCGACATTAAAGGAACAACATGCCCCCTCCGCTAAACGATTGGCTGCCTTTGGCGTGCTCTGGATAATGGAACAACTCTATGATGCAGAACACATAGATGACTCAAAACCGCTGGATGAAGTACTTTTATCAAGAATGAGTCAAAAAAAACCTGCTAACAAACTGACAGAATGTTGGCAAGCAGTCACAACTAAATTAGGCATAGAGTGTGTTCTCAGTAAACGCGGAGAAAGCTGGCACCCAGCAGCCGTTTATACTTTACCTGGTCTTAAAACGGCAAACAATGAATACTATAGCAATGACACCCTAAAGCCGAATACATATGGCTGGCGATTAGGTACAGTAGAAGAAGCACAAGCACTAGGGTTAAGACACGTCTCAGCGCCTAATGCGCAATCTGTTTCGATATCACCAGCTGGTACAAAAAATGTGCAACAGCTAAGACAAGAAACAAAAGAAAATGGCGAAAAAATAGACATCGTTGTAAAGACTCTGGACATTGGCGTATCCGCCCAGGTTAAAGCGTTACAGGCAGAAATTGCGAATTTAAAGAAAATGATAGAACCATCCAGGGTGAGTCCTCATGCCCAAAGAAGATCTAGCGAAATATTGAATCTTACAGACAAGAAGGATGAAAAAGAGAAAGCACGATATGTTTTAGAAGAACTAAGAACTTTTTTTAGAGAAGGAAGAGATATAGGCGCAAAAACAGAAAATTATGTCATCTACAATCAATACTTAAAAAAGGATCATGATGCTGAATTAACTTATAACGCAACCAAAAATAAACATGTACTTTATGTAGGTGAGAAACCCGTAGATGCAGAAACTGCGGATAGAGAAATATCGAAGATGATAAAATCTCTTGCGGATGTTTCGTCCACATTACCACCACCAAGGCATCAACCCATGCGTGCTGTCAGTCCTTCTCCTGTCAATAGCCCAAAAGCTGCCCCAAGAGCTGCGCCGCCTATCGCTCGTATGCTAAATCAGTTCCAGGCGCCTAGAGCAGCAGCTGCTCCTCCCTTGCCTACACCTGCTTCTCAGACTCATCCCAATCGATTGGGTGCTGCTAAGCAAAAGTTGGACACTGCCTAGCTAAAACGAATACCTCCTCTTACGAAGTTGTTAAGGTTGTGGCTTAGGCGGCGCTGATGACTCGGCGACCAAATTTCTCTACGTTGGTATTATTCACCGCGAATACTGAAGCAGAGAAAGCGTATTTTGAGTTGAGCTACCAAATAAAGGCTGCCCAAGCCTCAGGTGAACCCGGACAGATGGATTGACGACACCCCTAGATGCTTAGTTATAATGATCCAGAAATATTGAGAAAACTGAGATCATGGAGATTAAAAATGTTAAGATTTTCACCCGAAAAAGATATTACAAAAGTAGGGGTTGACACTTCAGTAGTTAAGAAGAAAGGAATTTTTGATGTTTCAATTATAAATCATCGCGAACGGGTTGCTAGAGTTGAACCATTAAATAAACCAGCAGACGTGCATTTTTTTGATATAGCAGTTCCTATCCCCGGAGGTATTAGAATACCAACGAGAGTGTATCTTCCTCCAGAAGAAACTGCTCCTGTTGCCACACTTTTTTATATTCCGGGAACAGCCTTTGTTGCACGTGATAGTAAATTTACTCAAGTGGTTTGTAGTCATATTTGTCAACGCGCTCGCTGTCAAGTGATAGTGATAAATCATCGTCTTGCCCCAGAAAATCCTTCACCGACGTCCTATTTAGATTCTTATGAAGTCTTTAAATTTTTTGTTGGCAATAAACCAGTGGCAGATCATTTTTCAGTCGACAGGAATCGTATAGCCTTAGGAGGCTATAGTTCTGGCGGTAATATTGCAGCATTGATGGCAATACAAGCTAAACAAGATCACATTCCGGTTAGGTTGCAAGTTTTAATCAGTCCTATTGTTGATCTATCCCGTCGATTAACAAAATTTTCACAGTGGGAAGAACAAGATACTGATATTTCTGAAGAATTTGTAAATTGGTTCTTAGATCTTTATTTTTCGACAGAAAATATGAATCCTGAAGATCCCCACGTTTCTCCTATATGGCGATCTAAAAATGAACTAAAAGGCTTACCGCCAACGACTATCGTCGTAGCTGAATATGATCGTTTTCGTAGTGATGCAGAAGCATATTATGAAAAGTTGACTGAAGCAGGTGTTTTTACCAATCGAATTTTTCTAGACAAAGAAAATCATTCTTATCTTTGGCATAAATTAGCAATTGTAGAAAAAATAGCCGATGATATTTTAAGGCCTGCTTTCCACGGGCAGCCAATTTATTCTATTGCTACAAAACATCGACTGTCTTTTATTCTACCTAATATAAACGGTGGACCTATTGTAACAGCCAAAACAGAAGAACAAAACAAAAACCCACAAGACGATGATGCGCGCTTTATCGTTAACAAGGCTCAGGCGAAGCTTTAAATTTTTAACGCCCAAATGGAATTTGAATTGATGAAAGAGAAACGGGAATATTCGATAAGCCAAGAAGAAAAACTTGAAAATTTAACAGAAATCTTCAAAAAACATGAGGCGATTCTTCACGAAAAAGAGAAGAAAATTTTCAACTTAAAATACATCTTAGAAGATGTGCCAGGAAGCATTTATTGCAAAGATTTGAACGGAGTTTATTTTTATAGAAATAACACAAGTGCTCAAAGTATGCGAGGCTTTAAGTTTCCTTGGGAATGGGAAAAAATTATTGGAAAAACAGATCATGATCTATTTTCAAAAGAAATGGCTGATAAATTTCAAGAGAATGATCGTTATGTTATAGAGACTGGTAAGGAATTGGTAAAAGAAGAAGTTGCGATATTGCCTTCTGGCAGAAAAGTTGTACAATTATCCAGAAAAAAACCATTATTGGATAGAAATGGTAATATTATTGGAGTGATAGGCAGCACCGTTGATATTACGTATTTAAAAGAGATTGAAAACGAATTAAGGACAGAAAAAGATAAGGCTGAAGCTGCAAATAAGGCAAAAACTGAATTTCTTCAAAATATGCGTCATGATATTCGTACGCCTTTAGGCGGCATTGTAGGTTTTTTAGAGATCTTAAGAGATGAAAAGGATCTTGAAAAAATACGGCGATATACCCATATGTTAGCTGAAGCAGGACATGAATTGCTTCGATTCTTAAATGATATTTTAGAATCTGTTAACGTAGGGTCTGGAGACATTCCGCTTTTAAAGAAAAAGTTTGATTTAACAAAAATTTTTGAAAATGTGATCAAGCTCCAGCAGCCAAAGGCTAATGAAAAAAACTTAAAATTGCATGTTAGTTTTGACAGAAATATCCCGCGGTATTTAATAAGCGATCCTATTCGTATTTACCGTATTCTGTTGGAACTTGTGGTTAATGCTTTGAAATTTACGGATCATGGATCTGTCAGCATTAACGCAAAACTTGCCAAGAAAAATGAAAGAGAAGTTGTGATCAAAATTGAGGTTGAAGATACGGGTTCTGGCATTCCCATAGAAAAACAGCAAGAAATTTTTCTTCGCTTTAAACGATTAACACCATCCTATGAAGGAATTTACAAAGGTGCAGGCTTGGGGCTCTCTATAGTCAAACAATTTATTGATGACTTAGGAGGCGAAATCTACCATGAAAAAAGTAGCACCAATACAGGTGCTAAATTTGTTTGTGTAATTCCTGTAAAAGAATCTTTAATCGACGATAATTCGGGAGTAGATACGAACACTGAAAAGTGTTTTTTGATTTAATGGGCGCAATCCGATGTTAATCTGACACTCTGGATGATTGGGTTACCCAAATATTTTATGAGTTAGCTTAAAAGTACAATGTTATTTCCAAGCAAAATCTCAAGGTTTTTTATTTTCAACCGCAAATAAATTTCGTTATACTCGACTCGAGCCAGTTTAGATATGAAATACAAGGAGTGGCTATGACCCTTATAGAAGCGATTACAGAAAATAATGAAGAAGAAGTTTTTAGACTTTTAAATTTAAAAACAGATTCTTCTGGAAAAAAATTCATCGATGAAGTTGATGAGAAACGTGGTGGAAGTGCTTTATATTGGGCAGCTTTTTATGGCTATGTCCATTTTATAGGCCCTCTGGTTCAAGCAGGAGGAGATGTCAACAAACCAAGTAAGAATGGCTGTACGCCGGTTTATATCGCTGCTCAAAATGGGCATGCGATAGCAATAACCGCATTAAAGGCCGCAGGCGCGAATGTGGATACGCCGAAGGGTAGCCTTACGCCGGTTTATGTCGCTGCTCAATTCGGGCAAGCGTCAGCCATAACCGCGCTGCATGCAGCAGGCGCGAATGTGAATACGCTGAATACGAATGGCGCAACGCCGGTTTATATCGCTGCTGAAAGAGGGCATGCAGCAGCAATCACCGTTTTGCTAGAAGCAGGAGCAGATGCGAGCGTCGAGACCCCATTTGGTACCGCATTAGAACGAGCCAAGAAAGGCAAAGAACCAGGACACGCGGAAGTCGTTAAACTACTCGAAGCCCATTTAAAACAATACCCCAATGGGATTAAACCAGTAAAGGCTATAACAAAAAAGGATTTTCCTACTAAATCGTTTAGTTCCCCTGAACAAAAGAATTCATCTGAAAGCACTCTTCAATCCAAAGCAACCGATTTGAAAACAACCGTGAGTCTTATAGAAGCGATTACAGAAAATAATGAAGAAGAAGTTTTTAGATTGTTAAATTTAAAAGTAGATCCTTCTGGAAAAAAAATCATTGATGAAGTTGATGAGACATGTCGTGGAAGTGCTTTACATTGGGCAACTGTTGATGGTTATTTTCATTTTATAGATCCTCTGGTTAAAGCGGGGATAAATGTCAACAAGCAGGATAAAGATGGTCGTACGCCGGTTTATTATGCTGCAGTTGATGGATGTGTAGAGGCAATACGTATACTCAAAACCGCAGGGGCAAATGTGAATACGCCAGAGAATGAGCATGGCTGTACGCCGGTTTATATCGCTGCTCAATTCGGGCAAGCGTCAGCCATAACCGCGCTGCATGCGGCAGGAGCGAATGTGAATACGCCAGAGAATAAGTATGGCTATACGCCGGTTTGTATCGCTGCTGTCAATGGGCACGCACAAGCAATAACCGCGCTGCATGCAGCAGGGGCAAATGTGGATACGCCGAATAGGAATGGTGAAACGCCGGTTTATGTCGCTGCTCACCAGAGGCAAGCTTCAGCTATAACCGCACTGCATGCGGTAGGCGCAAATGTGAATACACCAGGTGAGAGTGGCGCAACGCCGGTTTATATCGCTGCTTTTTATGGGAATGCAGAAGCAATAACCGCCTTGCATGTAGCAGGAGCGAATGTGGATACACCGAATAGGAATGGTGAAACGCCGGTTTATGTCGCTGCTTACCGGGGGAAAGCTTCAGCTATAACCGCCCTGCATGCGGCAGGCGCAAATGTGGATACACCGAATAAATATGGCCATACGCCGCTTTATATCGCTGCTCGAGATGGACATGCGGCAGCTATAACCGCGCTGCATACCGCAGAGGCAAATGTGAATACGTCGGATAAAGATGGCGCAACGCCGGTTTATATCGCTGCTTTTTATGGGAATGCAGAAGCAATAACCGCCCTGCATACCGCAGGGGCAAATGTGAATACGCCAGAGAACGGGGATGGCATGACGCCGGTTTATATCGCTGCTCAAAATGGACATGCGGCAGCTATAACCGCTTTGCTAGAAGCAGGGGCAGATGCGAGCATCAAGACACAATGGGGTACAGCGTTAGAGCAAGCGAAGCAAGGAAAAGAACCAGGACATGCAGAAATCGTTAAACTACTCGAAGCCCATTTAAAACAATACCCCAATGGGATTAAGCCAGTGCAAGCTACAGGCAAAGCAGCTGCTAAAATTCCAACAAGCGCATCAGTATCACCTGTTAATAAAGAGGTTAAAACGGTACGCGATGTGCCAACCGAACCTAAAAAACCAGCTCAACCACAATCACCTGCCGCTTCGAAAAGCACCGCAAATCCCCTTGTCTCTGCTGCTACTCCTGTTTCTAATTCTACTCATTCATCCGAACGCGTTCAAAAAACACAAGGTGCATGCGATATGTTTTCCAGCATCCAAGTAAATTCTGGCAACAAGTCCAATACTGACTGGCGACCGATTCTTGAGGGCTTTGAACAACAGTCGCCGCCTGTACCTGAACAGGGTTTGTTGGTTTCTTGTCAAATAGATTACAACGATTTGAGTTTAGACAAAGAACTGGGTCAGGGCAGTTTTGCCATTGTGTATAAAGGCACTTACCAATTTGCGTCTGTCGCGATTAAGAAATTGCAAATGGGCAATCTAAGCCCAGAAGCACAAGAGGAATTTCGCAAAGAAGCGGAAATCATGGCGCAATTGCGTCATCCTAACATTGTGCATTTTTATGGTTATTGCAGCATACCTAAATGCCTGGTTATGGAATACATGCCGAAAGGTTCTTTGTTTAATGTGTTGCAGGATAAACAACAAGCCCTAAATTGGGAACTCCGCATACGTATTGCCGTAGATATGGCTTCTGGCTTGGCGTTTTTACACAGCAAAGCTATCTTACACCGTGATATCAAAAGCCTGAATGTACTATTAGACGAGCAAGGTAAAGCCAAGCTAACCGACTTTGGATTATCCAAAGTCAAAAATGAAGCTAAATCTTTAGCTTCAACAAAGAATGATCAAAAAAGCAAAGAACTGGTGGGTACACTGCCCTGGATGGCGCCCGAATTATTTGCCGGAGAAAAGTATGCCTATAAATCGGACATTTATAGCTTAGGCATCACTTTTTGGGAATTAGCCGCGCGTAAGATTCCTTACAACGAATGCAGCCAAGAAGCCATCCCTGCGTTTGTTTCGCGTGGCAAACGTGAAGATATCCCTCAAGACTGTCCTAAAAAATTAGCGTATTTAATTCAACAATGCTGGGCAGGTGATCCAGAAGCGCGTCCAACGGCTGCAGGCATAGCAAAGTTTATGACAACGGATGCTAAAACATTGGAGGAAGCATCAGCCTTTAATCTTCAGGTTAGCCCTGCTTCTCCCGCTGCTGTGCCAGCTGTTAGAATTAGAAGAGGAAGCAAGGAACTGGATTTCACAGACAAAAAAGGAGAACAAGAAAAACTACGATATGTTTTAGAAGAACTCAGAACATTTTTTTCGGAAGAAAGGGATATAGGCGAGAAAACTGAAAACTATGACATCTATAACGAATACTTAAAAAAGGCTCATAATAACACTCGGCTGGTTTATAAACCAACTCAAAATAAACACATACTTTATGTTAATGATGAACCTTTAGACGCAGACAGTGCTGCTAAAGAGCTGTCAAAAATGCTAAAGTCTCTAACTGCAGCACAAACGCCTCAAAAACCCAGGGTTTTGGAAACACCTAAGCCTCTGCTTAACAATCCTGCACTTCAAAGGGTTTTTCCTCCAGCCCCTCCTGCTCCAAAACCTAATCCACCAGAACAAAAAACCCCGCCCGCTATGCTGTCGCAATTTCAGGCATTTACTAAACCTTCTCCTCAGGTAAACGCCAGCAATGTAAAGGCAGCAGCAAGTCTTATAGAGGCTATTAAACAAAACAATCAAGCAGAAGTTTCTAGGCTTTTAACTTTAAAGACAGACAGCTTTGGAAAAAGGTTTATTGATGAAACCGACGCGGAATGGAAAGGCAGCCCTTTATACTGGGCAGCTGATTGTGGTTATGCCCATTTTATAGATCCGCTCCTTAAAGCAGGAGCAGACATTCACAAGAAAGACAAAGATGGTAGAACACCAGTTTATAGGGCTGCTCAAAACGGCCAAGCCTCGGCCATCACAGCTCTGCATGCAGCAGGGGCGAATGTGAATACAGCAAAAGAAGATGGTATCACCCCACTTTCTGCTGCTGCCGGAAAAGGCCATGCGTTAGCGGTTATCGCATTACTAGAAGCAGGAGCAGACGCAAGCACAAAGACGAAGTATGGAACGGCACTAGAGCAAGCTACCAAGGGAAAAGAAGGAGGTCATAGAGAGGTAGTTAGGGTAATAGAAGCGCACTTGGAAGCGTACCCCAGCGGCATCAAGCCTAGGAGAGGAGTATTAAAAGGCAGCAAGAGTTTTGTTATTTGAAAGAAATTGTCAGAAAAATACGTCATCGGTACTAAGGTAATTTAAGTGACTATTTTTTTAAATGGACAAGTCATTGACGACACCCCTAGATGCTTAGTTATAATGATCCAGAAATATTGAGCAAACTGCGATCATGGAGATGAAAAATGTTAAGATTTTCACCCGAAAAGGATACTGCAAAAGTAGGGGCTGGCACTTCGGTAGTTAAGAAATTTAAGAGTGCGATATAAAAGGAGTGATAATGAATTTTAGCCGTATACCGATTAGTTTTTTTCCCACTAGCGTATTACTCATTGATGATAATCCGCGCTTTTTAAAAAATATCAGTCTGCAGCTTAATGAAGATCGCTTTTAAGAATAAACTTGTCAATGATCCCGTTGTTAAATGCTTCAACTGCAATGTGATGATCAGCTTCAGCCGTCATCATAATCCTTTTTACTGGGCTGTTGCTTAACTGCTCGCAAAATTGGATACCATTCATAGTAGGCATCGCGTAATCAACAACGACAACAGAAACTTCTTTAAATCGTTCTGGATTGTATATTTCTTTGTGAATAGAAGCTAACTCAACAT
>Ga0206978_1031_pt2 | contig 30100 bp, 25 predicted proteins | sample Alteio_BWMinCont_21_FD_153477 | JGI IMG/M metagenome (GOLD analysis project Ga0206978, IMG submission 153477) | Enriched cells from forest soil in Barre Woods Harvard Forest LTER site, Petersham, Massachusetts, United States -... | ecosystem: Environmental > Terrestrial > Soil > Temperate forest >...
AACGACGATGATCCGGTCTGGATCGGCGACACTGTCTATTTTCTGTCGGACCGTAAAGGGGCCGTGACAATCTTTGCTTACGACACAAAAACAAAAAATGTAAAGCAGGTGCTGGACAACAAAGGCCTCGACGTTAAATCGCTTTCCGCCGGACCGGATGCGCTTGTATATGAACAATTCGGCGGAATCTATACACTCGATTTGAAAAGCGAAAAAGCCAGCAAAGTGGAAATCCATATCTCCGGCGATTTGCCGGCGACACGCCCACACTATGAAAAGGTGGGGGACAAGATTCAGAACGCCGCAATTTCGCCAACTGGTGTTCGCGCGGTCTTTGAAGCACGCGGCGAAATCCTGAGCGTTCCGGCAGAGAAGGGCGACGTGCGAAATCTCACGCGAACGACGGCAGTTGCGGAACGGGATCCTGCGTGGTCGCCGGACGGAAAGTCCATTGCGTTTTTCTCCGATGAATCCGGCGAATACGCATTGCACATTGTGGATCAAACCGGATTGGGCGCGGTGAAGAAAATCAACCTGGGCAATCCCCCTTCGTTTTTTTATGGACCCTTGTGGTCTCCGGATAGCAAGAAGATTGCCTACACCGACAAGCGCCTGAATCTTTGGTATGTGGACGTAGAAAAAGCCACACCGGTGAAGGTGACGTCCGACCGGTACGAGGATCCGTCCTCGACGGTGAATGAAACATGGTCGCCGGACAGCAAGTGGCTGACGTATGCGAAGTATCTCGAAAACCACATGCGTAACATCTTCGTGTATTCACTGGAAACGGGGAAGGAATCACAGATCACGGACGGCACCAGCGATGCGCGGTATCCGGTGTTCGACAAGAATGGAAAGTCGCTTTATTTCGCGGCCAGCACGGACCTGGGACTCTCCATCGGGTGGCTCGATCTCTCGAGCTTCCAACACCCCATATCCAGAAGCATTTACGCGGTTGTGCTGAAGAAGGGCGATTCTTCACCCGTCGAACCGCAGAGCGACGAGGAAAAATCGGCCAGCGATGAAAAGAGCAAGGACGCCGACAAAGCAAAAGAAGCCGACAAGAGCGCAGATAAAGCAAAAGAAGGCGAGAAAAAAGAGGGCGAAAAGAAAGACGAAGTGAAGGTGACGATCGACCTCGATGGAATCGGCCAGCGCATCGTGGCCATGCCCATCAAAGCTTCGAACTACGTCGGCCTGGATGCGGGCAAGACCGGCGTGCTGTTTCTGAGTGAAATCCCGGGCGTGCCGAGCCTGTCCGAGCCAACAATGATCTCGGTTTCCAAATTTGACCTGAGCACGCGGAAGACGGAGCCGTTTGTCGGCGGCGTGAGTGCGTTCGTAGTTTCGGCGAATGGCGAAAAGGTTCTTTACCGCCAAGGTCCCGGGCCTAGCGCGCCATGGTTCATCGCCGCGACCGCGGTTGTGGTTAAGCCGGGAGATGGCGCACTGAATCTCGATGGGATGGAGGTGTACACCGATCCGCGCGTCGAGTGGAATCAGATGTACCACGAAGTCTGGCGCATCGAGCGCGACTTTTTCTACGACCCGAACCATCACGGGCTGAATATTAACGCGGAGGAGAAGAAGTATGCGCCGTACTTGAAAGGTGCAGGAGGGCGGGCTGACGTCAATCATCTTTTCGATGAGATGCTTGGAGAGCTTACCGTCGGACACATGTTCATCGGCGGAGGCGATGTGCCGCAGCCGAAGCGGGTGAAGGGCGGACTCTTGGGTGCGGACTACAAAGTGGAGAACGGGCGGTATCGTTTTGCGCGTATATTCAATGGAGAAAATTGGAATCCTGAATTGCGCGCGCCACTGACCCAGCCGGGCGTCGACGTCAAGGTCGGAGACTATCTCCTGGAAGTGGGTGGTCGCGAAGTGCGTCCGCCAATCGACCTCTACAGCTACTTTGAAAACACGGCGGGCACGCAAATCAGAATCAAGGTCGGTCCGAACCCGGACGGCAAGGACTCTCGCGAAGTGACCGTCGTGCCGCTGCCGAACGAATTTCCGCTACGCAACCTCGCTTGGGAAGAAGACAATCGCCGTAAAGTAGATCAGATGAGCGGAGGCAAAGTCGCTTACGTTCACGTGCCGGACACAGCAACCGGAGGCTTCATCAATTTCAACCGCTATTACTTTGCGCAGGTTGGCAAACAAGCCGCCATCATCGATGAGCGCTACAACCACGGCGGCGACATCGCGGACTACATCATCGACCTGCTCAAACGGCCGCTCCGCAATTGCGCCATTACCCGCGAAGGCGAGGAATTCTGCTCGCCGCTCGCGCAGATCTACGGCCCTAAGACCATGGTTATCAACGAAATGTCCGGCTCGGGCGGCGATGCGTTGCCGTGGATGTTCAAACAAGACAAGGTAGGACCGTTGGTCGGAACGCGAACATGGGGCGGCCTCGTTGGCATTTACGGTTACCCACCGCTGCTGGATGGGGGCGGCGTTACGGCTCCGCGCGTGGCGATATTTGGCTTGCACAACGAGTGGGAAGTAGAAAATCATGGAATTGCTCCGGACATCGAAGTCGAGAACGATCCGGCTTCCGTCGCGGCCGGCCATGATCCACAACTCGAGAAAGCCGTCCAGGTGACCTTGGAAGCGTTAAAGGCGCATCCGGTTGTTATCCCCGGACCTCCGCCTGCCCCGAATTATCAGAAGAAGTGACTCGAAAAAGTCACCGCAAGTCGCGGATCTCTTTGGATTCGTGTCGCTGGCCTGCGTCGTGGCGATGGGATGTGCTATTTTGTTTGCGATCCCTTCATGCCAGAACTTCCTGAAGTCGAAACAGTAGCGCGCGGGCTGCGGCGAACAATTGTGGGCCGGCGAATTCTGTCCGTGCGGTTGGGAAAAACGGATTTCATCGATGACCCTGCTGCGCTTGAACAGCATCTCCCGGGCAGGCAAATCGAAGCCGTTGAACGCTACGGAAAATTCATGCTGTTGCGGCTTTCGCCGGTGGATGGCGCCGGGATTTCGGCTGCAAGTGGCGATGCCGCGCCCGCCGCACTGCTCGTGCACTTGGGAATGACCGGACAGATCGCTCCCAATCCTGCGGCCCAGCCTCTCGAAAAACATACGCATGCGTGTTTCGTGCTCGACGATGATCGCGAGCTACGCTACACCGATCCGCGGCGGTTCGGGCGGCTTGCCTATCTTTCCGCGGAGCCGCTCGCGCAAGAGTTGCGCTTGTTCGGCGCCGATCCGCTGGAAGTAAGCGCCGAGCAATTTGTGAAGCAGGCTCGAACCCGCCGCGCCAGGATCAAGGCCCTTCTGCTGGATCAGAGCTTCTTGCGGGGCGTCGGGAACATCTACGCGGACGAAAGTCTGTGGCGTGCGAAGATTCATCCGGCCCGCCTCGGCGCGTCGCTGAAAAAGAAACATGCAGCGACACTGCATCGCGTGCTGCGCGAAATCCTCGAAAAAGCAATCCTGTTGCGAGGTTCGTCGATTTCCGATTTTCTTGACGCCGAAGGCCAGCCAGGCGAATATCAGCGGCACCATCGGGCTTATGGCCGCGAAGGCCAGGGCTGCTACCGCTGCGGTACAACAATCCGGCGCGCGATTGTCGCAGGGCGGAGCAGCTATTTCTGCCCAAAGTGTCAGCCGGCGCCGCGGGATTGCGCCGCGCTGCCGCTGCCAAGAAAGTCGGCGAAGACCGCCAAATAGGAAAGCCGGATGCGAGCCGTAGTGCAAAGGGTAAGTCGCGCGAGTGTGACGGTCGAAGGGCGCGTTACGGGCGAAATCGCCGCTGGCCTGATGATATTGCTCGGCGTCGGCCGCGAGGATACCGCTGCGGTTGCCGTTTCTATGGCCGAGAAAGTTGCAAACCTGCGCATCTTCGAGGACGACCAGGAAAAAATGAATCGCTCGCTACTGGACGTCAAAGGCTCGGCCCTCGTCGTTTCGCAATTCACGCTGTACGGTGACGCGCGCGGACAACGTCGGCCCAGCTTTATCTTTGCCGCTCCCCCAGAAAGAGCCAAGGCGCTCTACGAAGAGTTCAACGCAGCCTTGCAGGGACTAGGTGTAAGCATCGCGACAGGAATTTTTCAAGCCATGATGTCCGTGGAGCTGGTAAATGAAGGGCCGGTCACAATCCTCCTCGACTCCGACAAAACGTTCTAGCCCTGCGCGCCGCTCGAAAGCCACTCGAAAGTGGACGAAAGCCGAGGTGCTGAGCGAATTGAAAAAGCATGCCGATCCGAAGGCACGCGCGCAACTGGCCTATTTCGGCGTAAACGTTCCGAAGGCTTATGGGATTTCAGCACCAGTGTTACACGCGTTCGCGCGACACATAGGGAAAGATCAAGCGCTGGCGGAGGAGCTCTGGTCCTCCGGCATTCACGATGCAAGAATCCTCGCCCCGCTGATCGGAGAATCGGAGAAAATCACGTCAGCCCAAATGGAGCGATGGGTGCGTGATTTCAACTCCTGGGATGTGGTCGACACAGTTTGTTGTTATCTCTACGCGGCCGCGGAGCCTGCCTGGGACAAAATCTACGAGTGGAGCAATCGGAGCCCGGAGTTCGAGAAGCGCGCCGCATTTTCCCTGGCCGCGTATTTGAGTTATAAAGACAAATCTGCGGAAGATGCGCGATTCGAGCGGTTTCTTCCCGTGATCGAGCGCGAAGCTAACGACGAACGGAATTTCGTGCGGAAAGCGGTCAACTGGGCGCTGCGGAATATTGGAAAAAGAAATCTACACCTCAACGCGGCAGCAATCCGCTCTGCAGAGCGAATTCGGCAACACGATTCTCGGACCGCGCGATGGATCGCCGCAGACGCGCTGCGTGAACTAAAAAGCGAAGCGGTTCAGAAACGGCTGCGCAAGAAAGCAGACTGAGAGATGGCCAAGAAAGCCGTGAAGCGAAGTGTCATAACTCGCCGCGCGCGCGGCAGTGACGCGCGTCGGCTGGCGGAGCTTAGCGGCCAGCTTGGATATCCTACGACGGCCGTGGAGATCACGAAACGAATGCGCAGACTGAAACCCGCATCGCAAAACGCGTTGTTCGTCGCGGAATCAGCGGACGCAGGAGTCGTCGGTTGGGCGCACGTCAGTGTTACGCATCTCGTCGAAGTCGGCACGCGCGCGGAATTGAACGGGCTGATCGTTGGGGAAGGGCAGCGGAGTCTCGGAGTCGGCGCGCGGCTGCTAGAAGCCGCCGAAGATTGGGCACGCAAGCGCGGCTGCCCAAGCATGTCCGTGCGTTCCAACGTGATCCGAGAACGCGCCCACAAATTTTACGAACGGCGGGGATACGAACACTACAAAACCCAGAAAGCTTTCCGAAAGCCGTTGTAAATCTTCCCCCGCATTTGCAGGCGATTGCTGCCAGTAACCAGTCCGCCGTGCCGCATGGCAAGGTATATCGCACTACGATATACTTAGCCTGTGGCAGCCGATATCACCCCCGCCGAATACCGCGCGCTGGCCGAGTTGCGTTACCGCATCCGCCATTTTCTGCGTGAAGGCGATGCCAAGGCGCGCGCCGTCGGTCTCGAGCCTCAGCAGTACTTGATGCTGCTAGCTATTCGCGGCCTCCCCGAAGGCAGCGAGGCCACCATTCAGACGCTTGCGGAGAGGCTCGCACTAAAACACCACAGCGCCGTCGAGCTCATCGACCGCCTCGAGACGAACGGCTACGTGCGCAGAACCCGCAGCCGTGACGACCGCCGCCGCGTATTTGTGACGTTGCTGCCACGAGGTGAGCGCTTGCTCGAACAGGTCGCGCAGAACCGCATCAGTGAACTGCGCACCAGCGGAGAGGCCCTGGTCGGCGCAATCGAAGCCCTCCTCGATCGCGGCCGGCGCAACGCCAACAGCCAGAAAAAAACAGCCAAGAGAGAAGTGCGAGAGACGTGACTGACCAAAACCATGAAATCAGGCTAGGCGGGAAGACTGGCAGGAAAATTCGCGCCGAAAGCCGCCAATACAATGACGCAAGCCTCTGAACAGATTTCCGCAAGCTGGTGGAAATCCCCCGCGCGGCACTGGAATGCGCTGCTCAATGAACGGGAAGAACAAGTCTTCCTGATCCTGACGCTGCTGATCGGTGCTCTGGTGGGCCTGATGGCCGTTACTTTCATTCTGCTAACCGAACGGGTCGGCATGCGGCTCTATCCGGTCGGCGGAGCGGCCTGGCATCGCGTCCTTATTCCAGTTGTGGGCTCCTTGGTCATGGGGTATTTGCTGTACCGCTATTTTCCGGATGCGCGCGGCAGTGGTGTTCCGCAAACGAAGGCGGCTCTTTATGCGCGCGAAGGACGCATCACTGCGGCCACGATGTTTGGAAAATTCTTCTGCACTTCCGCGACGCTGGCCAGCGGAATCCCGCTGGGACGCGAGGGCCCAACCGTGCAGGTCGGCGCCGGTATCGCTTCTGTGTTGGGCCGCCACCTTGGGCTACGCCCCGAAAAGGTCAAAGCGCTCATCCCTGTGGCGGCGGCTGCGGCCATTGCCGCTGCGTTCAACACCCCCTTGGCGGCTGTGTTGTTTGCCCTCGAGGAAATCGTGGGCGATCTTCACGCTCCCGTGTTGGGTTCGGTCGTTCTCGCGGCCGCTACTTCCTGGGGCGTGCTGCGGCTCTTGCTGGGCAATGATCCGCTTTTTAAAGTGCCGCAATACCAGCTGGTCAACCCTTGGGAATTCGCCATTTACGCCATACTCGGTGTCGCCGGCGGCCTCGTCTCCGTGGCCTTCACCAAGCTCTTGCTCGGCATGCGCGAACGCTTTCTGAGATTTCCGCGCAGGACGCTTCCTTTTCAACCCGTAATCGGCGGCGTAGTGGTCGGTTTGATGGGCTGGTTCGTTCCGCAAGTTATGGGCGTGGGTTATGAGCACGTGGGCGCGGTATTGAACGGAGGCATGGCGCTTCGCCTCATGGTTTTGCTCTTGGTTCTTAAATTCTTTGCGGTCACAGCCAGCTATGCCTCTGGAAACGCCGGCGGCATTTTCGGCCCCAGCCTGTTCCTTGGAGCCATGCTGGGAGGAACGATTGGCACCGTAGCCCACAACCTGTTTCCTTACCATGTAGCCACGGCGGGAGCTTATGCTCTCGTAGGAATGGGCACCGTCTTTGCAGGCATTGTCCGAGCGCCGATGACTTCCGTGGTCATGATTTTTGAAATCACGCGCGACTATGCAGTCATTGTTCCCTTGATGATCTCAAATCTGGTGAGCCTTTTCATCGCGTCGCGCCTGCAGAAGCAACCCATCTACGAAGCCTTGGCGCGTCAGGACGGTATCCACCTGCCCACGGCTGAGACTCGCCAGCAGGAAGGGCACCGGCAAGTGATACTTGCCATGCGGCCTGCAAAAGAGATTCTGTCCGCAGATATGACGGTGGAGGAAGCTTTAGAAAAGATACGCTCGAGCGAGTCCACTGCTTGGCCTGTGAGCGACAATCAAGGTCTGATCGGCGTCCTGAGTTTTGGCAAGCTTCAGCAAGCTGCCGCGGCCGGTCCCGAGCCTAAACGACTGGAAGAACTCATCGATGGAGTAGACTTCCCGCATCTCCACGTCGACCACCCTCTCAGTTTGGCGCTGGAACGCATGGGCGCATGTCAGATCAACGCCATGCCCGTAGTCAGCCGCGCCAATATTCACAAACTCGAAGGCATTGTCACCTTGAAGGATGTCTTGGCCCTCTATGGTGTCGGGTCTCCCGAGAAAGCATAATTGGAACGGCAACTCTGACCGCGCGAGTCTCTGCCAATCACAGTGGCCCGAACCACAGAACTCTCTTTGGAGAAAAAATGGACTACATCAATCTTGGCAAGACTGGCCTCAAAGTCTCCCGCATCTGTCTTGGCTGCATGACCTATGGGGCCCCTGCGACTGGCAAGATCAAGCCCGGCAGCCACGCCTGGGCTCTCAACGAAGAAGAGAGCCAACCCTTCCTTCGCCAGTCGCTTGAACTTGGCATCAATTTTTTTGACACCGCCAACGTTTACTCGGCGGGCGTCAGCGAAGAGGTCCTCGGCCGCTTCCTCAAGGCAAATGCCCGCCGCGAATCCGTGGTCATCGCCACCAAGGCCCACGGGGTCATGCGCGACGAGCCCAACGGCCGCGGTCTCTCCCGCAAAGCTATTTTCTTCGAACTCGACCAGAGCCTTCGCCGCCTGGGCACCGATTACGTTGACCTCTATCAGACTCATCGCTGGGATTATGAAACGCCTATCGAAGAAACACTGGAGGCGCTGCACGACGTGGTGAAATCAGGCAAAGTGCGCTATATCGGTGCTTCCTCCATGTATGCGTGGCAGTTCACCAAAGCCCTCTATCTCGCTGACGTTCACGGCTGGACTCGTTTCGTTTCCATGCAGAATTACTACAACCTGCTCTATCGCGAGGAGGAGCGCGAGATGATGCCGCTTTGCCAGTCCGAGGGCATAGGCGTCATTCCTTGGAGCCCGCTCGCGCGTGGCCGCCTGACCCGCCCATGGCAGGCCGAAAGCACCAAGCGTTTCGAGACGGATCAGTTCGGCAAGACCTTGTACTCGAAAACGGAAGACGCGGATCACAAAATTGTTGACCGCTTAAGTGAACTCTCCGAAAAACGCGGCGTTCCTCGATCCCAACTCGCGCTTGCCTGGATGCTCAGCAAACCCTTCATCACTTCGCCGATTGTTGGCGCCACAAAACCGCACCACCTTTCGGACGCCGTCGCAGCTCTCTCGCTGCGCCTCACACCCGAAGAGATTGCCTCTCTCGAGGAGCCGTATACTCCGCATCCTGTCCTTGGTTTCAGCTGAGACTACAAGCAGCGCATTGCCAACGATTATCTCTGGCGTATAGTATCTGATTGATTTATGCTGCCCACGGCGTAATCCGCCAGCCTCTGCCATGCTCTTCAAAACACAAAGCGCCTCCGTCTATGGCATCGACGCCTATCTTGTCGAGGTGGAAGTCGACGTGGGTTCCGCCCGCATGCAGGATTTCAACGTGGTCGGCCTGCCGGACAACGCCGTCAAGGAAAGCCGCGAACGCATAAAGTCCGCACTGCGCAATTGCGGTTTCGAGTTTCCTCATGGCCAAGGCGTGACCATCAATCTTGCTCCCGCCGACGTTCGCAAAGAAGGCTCGGCGTTCGATCTACCGATGGCGCTGGGCCTCGTCGGCTGCATGGGCCACTTTTTGGCAAGCAACTCAACCAATGCATGTTCCTCGGCGAGTTGTCGCTCGACGGCAGCATACGGTCCGTCCGCGGCGCGCTCTCCGCGGCACTCGCCGCTCGAGAATTCGGCCTTAAGTCTCTTGCCGTGCCCGAAGCCAACGCTCGCGAAGCAGCGGTAGTCGAGGGCGTCAACGTCTTCGCTCTCAAGACGCTCCCACAAGCCGTCGATCTGGTAAACGCGCCGGAATCTTTCCAGCCCATCGTAGTCGACGCCAAGCAGATGCTTTCGGAAGCCGCGCAGTATTTCGTCGACCTGCGCGACGTGCACGGCCAGCAAGCGGCAAAGCAGCGACGCCGGATTGATCGGCGGTGGCGCCGTCCCCCGCCCCGGCGAAGTTTCGCTCGGCCACAACGGCGTTCTCTTTCTCGATGAGCTCCCCGAATTTCAACGCAACGTATTGGAAGTCATGCGCCAGCCGCTCGAAGACGGCGCCGTAACCATCTCTCGCGCAGCCGTATCGGTAACTTTCCCCTCGCGTTTCATGCTGGCCGCAGCCATGAATCCCTGCCCCTGCGGCTATTTTGGTGATCCCATGCGCGAATGCCACTGCACGCCGCCAATGATCCAGCGTTACGTCTAGAAAATTTCTGGACCGCTTCTCGATCGTATCGATATTCACATCGAAGTGCCCGCGGTAAAATACAAAGAGCTGCGCGCTCCCTCCGCTTCCGAAGACTCAGCGGCGGTCCGCCAGCGCGTAATAGCGGCGCGCGATAGGCAACTCGACCGCTTCCGCACAGAAAAAAAGACCTACGCCAACGCCCAAATGATGCCCAAGATGATTCGCAAGCATTGCGCAATCTCTGCCGATGGCGAGAAACTCCTGGAGAACGCCATCACCCGCCTGGGCCTCTCCGCACGCGCCCACGGCCGTATCCTGAAGGTCGCTAGGACGATTGCCGACCTGGATGCCTGAGAAAATATCGATCCGCGGCACCTCGGCAAAGCCATCCAATATCGCACCTTGGACCGCTCCTACTGGGCCTAGCCGCTTCCAGGATTCCTACTTGCGGAATTCAGCCGAACCGTAGGTTCACCTTAAGGTCCGCACGTCCCTGGCATACATCAAGTGCTCCATTGACTTAGGTTTAGCCGCTGTGTTACCGATAAGTGCGCTGTCTTGGGAGCAATTTGCCTCCAGGAAGGCGCCACGAATGGGCACAGATCCTAAGCACCTCGAAATCACGCTGGAGACGCAAGTCGAAAGCGTAAATCTAGCTGAGGAGATGTGTATTCGCGTAGCCGAAGCCGCGGGTTTCGGCGAGGACGATTGCTACAAAATCGGTATGAGCGTGCGCGAGGGCGTCATCAACGCGTTTCACTACGGCAATCAAGAGCGCCCGGAAAAGAAAATTCATCTAGCCGTCGATCTGACCGGCGAGAAAATGATCATCCACGTACTTGATGAAGGCAATGGCTTCACCCTCGCCAGCGTGCCCGATCCGCTGGCCGAAGAAAATCTCTTGAGCACCTCCGGCCGCGGAATCTTCCTGATGCGCGCATTTATGGACGAATTCGACGTGCTGCCGGGACGCACGGGCGGCGCGGAAATTGTAATGGCGAAAAAGCTGCCTTTGCAGGACAACCAGGGAACGAATGGCCAGGGTGGCCAGGGCGCTTCCCCACATCAAGGAGCCTAAACAAAATCATGCCCTTGCGCGCGACACATCGAGACGCCGGTCAATCCACTGTGGTGGACCTCAGCGGCAAAATCACTCTGGGCGAAGGCAGCGCACTGCTTCGCAAAACTATCCGCGGTCTGCTGGACGATAAACGCATCCACATCGTGCTCAATCTCGCGGATGTGGATTACATCGATAGCTCGGGTATCGGCGAGCTCGTCAGCGCCTACACCACAGCGAAGGGCCGCGGCGGCGAGCTAAAGCTGCTGCATCTGACAAAGAAAGTGCACGATCTGCTCCAGCTCACAAAGCTATACACCGTCTTCGACGTCTATACCGAAGAGAGCGCCGCCCTGAACAGTTTTCAGCAATCTGCGTAATCTGCCCTCACTAAACCCGGAAGCCGGTCACCTGCGTCTCCACCGCTCGCGTCGAGCGCGTTCCTGCGGCACAATTCCTTTATGGCCCCTCACACCACATCCGTGCGAAACGGTTCCGACACCGCGTGGATTGTCGAGCGGGCAAGCGCGCTGGGGTTCGATCTCTGTGGTGTGGTGTGCGCGGAGAAGTTTCCCGAGCTGAACCCCGCGCAAGAGTGGCTCGCGCGTGGCTATGCCGGTGAGATGAAGTATCTCGCAGACGAGCGCCGCAGCGATCCGCAAAGAGTAATGACCGGCCTCCGCAGCGTAATCGTCTGCGCCTTGAACTACAACTCCCCCGAGCCACGATCCGTGGATGCGCTCATGCCCGAGAAAACCGCGCCCCGCGGCTGGATTTCCCGCTACGCCTGGGGACAGGACTACCACGAAGTCCTCCGGCAGAAGCTCCAAAGCCTGGCGAGTAGCCTCCCTGAACGGTTCACCGAACCACATGAAGCACGCGTCTACGCTGACACTGGTCCTTTACACGAGCGCGTCTTTGCTAAACACGCCGGCCTAGGCTGGCTCGGAAAAAACACGTTGTTGCTGAACGCCAAGCTCGGCTCCTTCTTTTTTCTCGGCGTTATTCTTACAACTCTCGATATCCCGCCCACGATCGGTCCAGCCGAATTGCCTTCCCCGGATCTCTGCGGCTCCTGCACAAAATGTATCGATGCCTGTCCGACCGGAGCGCTTGTCGAGCCCTACGTGATGGATGCACGCCTCTGCATCTCCTATTTAACGATTGAGCTTCGCGGAAGCATTCCTGAAGAATTGCGCGAACCCATGGGTCGCCACGTCTTCGGCTGCGACATCTGCCAGGACGTCTGCCCGTGGAATCGCCGTGCCCCCGTGACGCAAGCTGCTGAGTTTCGGCCGAGAACTTTTCCACAGGCGACGACCGGTCTCTCACAAGAGTCCCGCCCTGTCGTTGCCAAGGGGAACGGCGAAGAATCTCTTTTCCTCCCGAGGCTCGAGTGGCTGGCTGCGATGAGTGAAGACCAATTCCGCACGGTTTTTCGCGGAAGCCCAGTCAAGCGAACAAAGTGGCGCGGTTTGGTGCGCAACGCCTGTATCGCCCTCGGCAATTCCGTTCCTGAGCCTGGCACGGCCGAGCATGAAAGGATTTGCGAACTCCTAACTCAGCTCTCAACCTCTCGCGAGCCGCTGATCGCCGAATCTGCCCAATGGGCTCTTTCGCGCATCCAATAACCGTGGCGAGTTCTTAGCTCAACACTGCTGCTTAGAGGGCGTCCCTGGATCTCTCAGTAAGGAGCAGTATGGAACAGTTGGTTGATAGAGCGGTATGATACAGTCGCTTGGTTGGCCAGCCTCCTCGCCGCAGGAGTTCCCCATGAATCGCCGGAATTTCCTGGTGAATACCGGGATTATCGGTGCGGGATTGCTTGGAGCGGGCAGCGGCGCTTCTGCGGCTTTGCGTTCCGGCACCGCGTCAGAGTTTGCTTCAAATCTCAAACTGGAGGAAAAACCCGTGGCATTTACCGTCCCACCGTTGCCTTACCCATTCGACGCACTCGAACCCTACATTGATGCCAAGACCATGGAAATTCACCACGACAAACACCATGGCGCCTACGTCACCAACCTGAACAAAGCGCTCGATGGCCACGCCGATCTCCAGGCCAAATCGCTGGAAGATCTTTTGAAGAGTCTCGACTCCATCCCGGAGAACATTCGCGCCGCGGTCCGCAACAATGCAGGCGGCCACTGGAACCATTCCCTCTTCTGGACCCAGATGAAAAAGGGCGGCGGTGGCGAGCCAACAGGTGATCTCGGCTCAGCCATCACTTCGACTTTTGGATCCTTCGCAGGCTTTCAGGAAAAATTCGCAGTTGCTGGACTTGGCCGCTTTGGTTCCGGGTGGGCCTGGCTTATCGTCAAGGATGGCAAGCTCGCTATCGATTCGACGCCGAATCAGGACACCCCATTTATGCTGGGCGCCAAAGCCGTACTGGGTATTGACGTTTGGGAGCACGCTTACTACCTGAAATATCAGAACGTGCGCGGCGATTACATCAAGGCTTGGTGGAACGTAGTCAACTGGGACTCCGCCGCGCAGCACTACGCAGCTGCAAAGAAGTAATTGACGACGCAACGCATCCACAAAAAACACAAAGGCCCGGTTCGATTCATCGGACCGGGCCTTTGCCTTTTCCCTAATTTGTTGCCAATGATTTTGGATTACGCCATCAGTTGCCGTTTTGCCAGCGGGACAATGGCGCCGCCACGAGAGCCATTGTTATAACTCTGCGGCACAGGTGCAAATGTGCGTGCTTCCCTCGTTGCGACAGGCATCGGCATGGGCATCGGCCCAATGGTATTGCGCGAGGCTTCGCGCACCAATTCCATGCGCCCTCGCACGCGGAACTTGGCAAGCAACGATGACACGTGAAATTTCACCGTGCGCTCGGAAAGATTCAAAGTCGCGGCAATTTCTTTGTTGGCCAAGCTCTTCATTACGCCGCCGAGCACTTCCTCTTCGCGGCGCGTGAGCTTCACGGGACTCCCGACGGAATGTCCCGCCTGCAGCAGTTTTTCCGCCTTTTCGGTCAGGCCTTCCAAAAGGTCATTTTCCGCCTTAACCATCACCACGTAGTCGTTTGGCGTCTGCCCTCTCACCATGCAGTGCATCGCCAGAAGACCGGCGGCCTGGTCCACGGGGAAACATCCGTCAGGGCCTGCTTCCACGTGAAAATGAGTTACGCCAGTGTTTTTTTCATAAAAATAATAATGATCGCGAGGAATTGCTGGGCGCGGACTGTTCAAAGTATGATGCTGTTCACTTCTGCGGATAAGCTTCACACGCACCCCTCAGTATGCAGCCTCGTCGGACAACCGAAGCTTTTTCTTTAGATTGAACCTCCCCGTCGGGAGGCAAGCTGCATTGCGTAGGCAAGCGGACAGGTAAGAAGCCAAAACAGAGGGCTGTGCACCCGGTGCCTGGACCCTCAGAAAGGCCACACCGAGCTGCGAGAAGGAGCTCCCTGCCAGTTCGCCTGCATTAAGAAACCGAACTGTTTCATCTATGCATTTTCTTCACCGAATTCTCAAGTACTACAACTCGTTCAGAAGAGGAGTACTTAGGTGGTCCGTGAGTAAAGGGGCGGGCGTATTCGCGGGTAGGAATTGCATACTGCACGAAATTTTTCCCTAACGCATCTGCCTGTGCACAAAGGCTGAAGCCCATTTTGGGACAAGAAAGCACAGATCCCCGGCGAATAAACCTTAGTCATGTTAAGAGATCTGTCTGCTTAAGGCCCATGATTTGCTTCCGCCTGTGGAAAACTGCCTGTGGAAAACTTCCCTGCCCTCGACTGCCGGGATTCTCTTCAATGCGAGATAATGCGGGTTTGTTCCGGTGCGATAAGCTCGTACGTTATGCCGCGCCAACGTATCTTGCGCGTAAGAAGTGAGCTAATGAAATTCACCAAATATAGGAATGGGATGAAGACCGTCAACAGCACATAGATCCACGCCTGGCCCGCGATTTGCGAGCGGTATGCGGGCAAGACTTCCGACACGCCCGCGGCTCGCAGCGCCCCTCGAATCATCGAGAGCAGCACCGGCAAGAAAGTGAGCGCCGCCAAATGAAACGCCGGCCGCGTCGCCAGAAAATCGCTAAGCGTTAGTATCGTTCCGAGAACGAGCGAGAGACAGTAGAGCAGGTGAGTCGCGGCGGCCATCCCCCATATTTTTTCCGCGTACACACGCGTGATCAAGACTTGCCGGTTCGTGAATTCCATCAAGCCCGTAAAATCTGTCTCGACAAAAGAAGGCACTATGCATTCCGGCAAAAAAATAATTGATCGGTTCGCTCGCTCCAGCGCACGTGTCATCGAATAGTCATCGCTTACCGAATGTTGCCATTCTTCCACGACTCCCGATTGATCGAAGACGCTCCGCCGTATCGCCGTGCCTCCACCCCAGCAGAAATTCTTTCCCTTTTCCCTGAGCATGGTGACGATCGGAGCGTTCCACGCCGCAAGCAGCGCTGTCGCCAAATTGCTCCGGTTCGGAATCAGCCAGCGCATCGTGGTCGTGGCCCCGATGCGGGAATCAGCAAGCGGCGCAACCATGCGATGCAGCCAGTTTTTTCCGGGGCGTCCGTCCGAGTCCACAAAAGCGAGCACATCGAATTCTGCATCCAACTGCGCGATTCCCATCCGCAGATTGTTCACCTTCTCGCCGCACCCCTCAGGCTTCTCCGTAATCACCACATGCGCCTTCGCGCGTGACGATGAGACAACGCGCTTCACGATGTTGTAGGCCGGATCGGTGGCTGACGCGATCAGAAAGAAAATCTCGTAGTTTTGATAATCGAATTCGGTGAGCGAAACCAGGTTTCGCTCGAGGGCCGCCTCGACTCCCTTGCACGGACACAGCACAGCGACCTTCGGCGAATAAAAGCCCGGATCCGTGTGCATGCGCCGCCGCGCATAGCCCAGCCACTGCATTCCCAGTCCGATCAGATAGAGACCGAGAAGAATCTGCGGAATCGCCAGAAAATAGAATAGGATTTCCACGTATTTCGAGAATAGCAGACAGACCGCGCTCGCGCATGGCCGCGTGTGCGGGTAGAATCGCACAGGTAAACGTCTCGCTTAAGGAGAAATATATGCCTAATCGTGTGGACTTCAGCATGGTGACGACCGCAACCGAACTCGCCGGTTACCGCATCGTTCGAAATTTTGGGATTGTGCGTGGCATCATCGTCCGGTCGCGCAGCGTGATCGGGAACCTCGGCGCGGCTCTGCAAACCATCGTCGGTGGCAACATCACCATTCTTACGAACCTCTGCGAGAGAACTCGTGAAGACGCCTATGAACTGCTCCTGCAACATGCAGGCGATCATGGAGCGAATGCCGTTATCGGCATGCGCTACGACGCCACGGAAGTTATGCAGGGTGTCACCGAAGTGCTGGCCTACGGCACAGCCGTGCAAGTCGAGCGCATCTCGTAATTTTCGTCGGGGGCGATTGCGTCCATTCGCAGTGAGCCCTCCGGCAGTGGTAGAATCTCGCCTCCCATGTACTGCTCTTCCTGCGGCGCACAAGTTTCTTCCACCGGGCGGTTCTGCTCCTCTTGCGGCGGAGCACTCGATCTCAACGTCGCGCCGACCATCGATTCAAATGATCTGAGTGCCGAGCAGGACACGATTGCGCCGCCCGGAACGGCCGTGACGCCTCGCAAACCTTCCTCCGCTCCAACTCCCACGCGCCCTCCGCGTACGCCTTCCACTGGCGGCGCCGGCGTGAAACTGACAAGTTCCGACCCCATCGGTGGTGGCCGGTTCACGCCGGGACAGATGATTGCCGAGCGCTATCGCGTCGTAGCCATGGCTGGCCGCGGCGGAATGGGTGAGGTCTATCGCGCCGAAGATCTTACGCTCGGCCAAGTCGTCGCCATCAAGTTCCTTCCCGAGAGTCTCTCGCAAGATGCTGCCACCCTGGCGCGTTTTCACTCCGAAGTTCGCATCGCACGCCAAGTTTCACATCCAAATGTCTGCCGCGTTTTCGATATCGGCGACGCGAGCGGCACGCCCTACCTCTCCATGGAGTACGTCGACGGCGAAGATCTCGCCTCCGTCGTGCGCCGCATCGGCAGGCTTTCTCCCGACAAAGCCACGGAAGTCGCGCGCCAAATATGCGCTGGACTGGCCGCGGCACACGAGCGCGGCGTTGTTCATCGCGACCTCAAACCCGCCAACGTCATGCTCGATGGCGCCGGAAAAATTCGCATCACTGATTTCGGTCTCGCCGGAATCGCCGCAAGCATCCAAGGCGCGGATATTCGCGCCGGCACGCCAGCTTATATGGCTCCGGAACAGCTTGCAGGAAAAGAAGTCACCACCAAGAGTGACATCTATTCGCTCGGTCTGATCCTCTACGAAATTCTCACAGGCAAACGCGCCTTTGAAGCTTCCACTCTGCCCGAGCTCATCAAGCTTCGCGAGCAAGGCACAATCACCAATCCTTCCACTCTCGTGCGCGATCTTGATCCGCTCATCGAACGCGTCATCCTCCGCTGCTTGGAAATTGACCCCGCTAAACGCCCTGTATCGGCCCTGCAAGTTGCCGCCGCACTTCCCGGAGGCGATCCTCTCGCAGCCGCTCTGGCTGCAGGCGAAACGCCGTCCCCGGAAATGGTGGCAGCAGCGGGAGCGAAGGAAGGGATGCGGCCTCGAGTTGCGCTGTTGCTGCTCGCGATTGTGGCGCTGGGGCTGGTGGCGTCGCTGCTCATCGCCGAGTCGACGCAATTGGTAAATCGGGTGACGCTCGATAGTCCTCCGGAAGTTTTGGCGACGCGGGCGCGCGAGGTAATTGGGCGATTGGGGTTGGCGGGGAAGGCAGCGGACTCGGCCTACGGTTTCGAGATTAACGGCGGGTACTTGAGTTACATTCAGGCACACGGCAAAAGCCCGGCGCGCTGGGATGCGCTTGCGAAAGATGACGCGCCGGCGATGACGTTCTGGTACCGGCAAAGTCCGAACCCGCTCTTTGCGCAGGCGTTTTTTGGGCCGAGTGCGGTGGGCGGAGGGCAGGTTGCGCGCTGGGATCCGCCGATGGACACGACAGCGATGGCGCTGGTGGTGTTGGACACGACGGGGCGGCTGTTGCGGTTCGAGGTGGTACCGCCGGAGAAGAGCGCGCCGGTGCAGAATGCAAAGACCCCGGATTGGCCGGGATTTTTTGCGGCGAGCGGCTTGAATATGAGTGAGTTTCGCGGAGCCGAGCCGGAATGGGCGCCACTGGCGGCGACGGATGCGCGAGCGGCGTGGACGGGAACGCTGCCGGCGCGGCCAGACATGCCGATTCGCGTGGAAGCAGCAGCGTTTCATGGCGAGCCGGTGTACTACCGCATTGTCTATCCGTGGACGACGGCGGGCCGAGACACCGAGACGGACCAAACGCGGACGCAAAAGATTGCCTCGGTTCTCCTCGTATTGCTGATTCTGACGGTGTTTGTCGGCGGTGTGGCGCTGGCGCGGTGGAATATTAAAGCGAATCGCGCAGATATGAAGGGAGCCGCGCGACTGGGAGCGTTCGTGTTTGTGACGTTCCTGGTGTTGTGGATTCTGAGCACGCATCACTTGCCGAATTTTCTGGAAGGTATCAGCTTTCTCGTGGCGGTGGCCTCAGCGACGCTACGCACCTTTTTTGCGATGGTGCTCTACGTGGCGCTGGAGCCGTTCGTGCGGCGGAGGGAACCGCAAACCCTGATTTCGTGGACGCGGCTGCTGGCGGGGAATCTGCGTGATCCGCTGGTGGGGCGAGACCTGCTGATTGGAGCGGTATATGGTGTGGTGCTATTTGTGGTGGAGGCGAGCGACAATTTTCTGTTGCCGCTGTTTGGGAAGCTACCACCGATTCCGGGAGGAGTTTCGACGGAATCGCTGCTGGGGTTGCGGCACGCGCTGGCGCAAGTGCTGCTATACGTTTTGGGCCAGACGATCGATTCGCTGGGGATTTTCTTTATGCTATTCGTGCTGCAGAGGATCTTGCGGAGCGCGTGGATCGCCGCCATTGTGGTAGCGGTTGCGGGGACGCTGCTTTCGCTGGGCAACAACAGCAGCGAATATCCGTGGATCAACGCGGTTTTCCTGGTGGTTTTGTATCTTTCGTTTCTGCTGGTGCTAAAACGGTTTGGCCTGTTGACACTGGTGGTGGGTCTGGTGGTGCAGCAGGTGCTGCTGATTTTCCCGGCGACGATTCACTTGTCGCGGTGGTATGCGGTGCCTTCGCTAGTGGGAATGACGGCGATCGCGGCGTTGACGATCTATGGGTTCCGGACAGCGCTGGCGGGACAGCCGGTCTTTTCGATGAAGGCGTTCGAGCAGTAGACTTAGCGGGGAACGCCTTCGTTAGCGGCGGCGCGCCTGCGCTGTTTCCTGCGCATGAAGAACGGAGCCCGCAGCCTGGGCTGCGAGATTTTCGAGGTCATTCAGCGTGCGGCTCGCCGCCATTCGCGCCTTCTCCAGAAACGAAGAATCCAGCAAAAATGCGCACCGGTCCACGAACGGATGATTCGCCGCTTCGAACGGTTTACGGTTTCGACGCGTCGAAGTGTTCCGAGCGAGCAAATCTTCATACACCTGCAAGTCCGTTTGAAAGTCGAGCGCATCTCCCGCGCTCCATTTTTGCTGCCGCGTCAGCGCCGCCAGAAATTTCCTGCGAAATGCAACGCCATCTTTTCGCAACATTGGCCTCGGCTTCGCTCTCCCCGCAGGGAGCGGTTCAGCGTACGTAATTTCCAACGCCCTTGCCGTCACCGCAAGCAGGGCCTCACGCCGCAGCAACTCGAGTAGGTCGCGGTATAGCGAAGCGTGAACCTGCAAAGCGTGCCGTCCGTGCTCCACAACATACGAATCCACAAACCGCGGAACAATTCGTTCGCGCTGCAACCCTTCCGTCAACCGCTGCGCCAACTCAGCAGGCACGTCGGTCGTGATTTGTTTTTCGCGAGCCATCGTCCATTCTTGTAGGGGCACGCTACATCGCGCCCTGTGTCGTCGAAAACCATGTTAGCAGGAGTTGCTTTCTACTCCGCGCGCCCCGCCCAAAACAAAAGCCCAGCGAACGTCACTTCGCTGGGCTTCTCTTAGTTTAACTTCAGCACGGCGTCATCCGCCATGCGCGTTCCACTACTTCCCAATCAATGAATCGCCCGCGGGCTTTCCCCGCCAACGCGCTTCGGCTTCGGTTCTGGCTGCGGCACGATAGGGGGTACCACCGCTTCCTTGGACAGCGCATGCTCCAGCACCTCATCGAGATTCCGCACGTAAGTGATCTTCATGTCGCCGAGAATATCCGGCGGAAGATCCGCTACCGCGTTTGGCTCGTTGTCTGCCGGCAACAGCACTTCCGTAATCCCCGCGCGCTTTGCGCCGAGGACTTTCTCTTTTACGCCGCCGATTGGCAGCACAACACCGGAGAGCGTCATCTCACCAGTCATCGCCAGCCTGTCGCGCAGGGGCCGCCCCGTGAGCAAACTGATTAGCGCCGTCACCATCGCCGCTCCCGCTGACGGGCCATCTTTCGGCACGCCGCCTGATGGCACGTGGATGTGGATGTCATGCTTGCGGAAGAAGTCCGGATCGATTCCGTACCGCTCCGCATTCGCACGCGTCCATGTCAGCGCCGCGGTCATCGACTCTTGCATGACCTCGCCCAGGTGCCCGGTCATCGTGAACTGCTTCCCTCCGCGCATGCGGCTGGCTTCGATGAACACGATGTCTCCGCCCACAGGCGTCCACACCAGGCCAACAGCCACGCCAGGTTGCTTGACGCGCTCCACGACCTCTTTTTCCGCTCGGAACTTGGGCACTCCAAGATATTCGCGAACAATTTCCGGCGTAACTTCCATCTTCTCCAGACTGCCTTCGGCGATCTTCCGCGCTTGTTTACGTGTGATCGTCGCGATCTCCCGCTCGAGGTTTCTCACGCCGGCTTCCCGTGTGAAGCTGTGGATAATTTCCCGCAGCGCGTCGTCCGAGAATTCAATCTGCTCTCCCACCTTCAACCCATGTTCCTGGGCTTGCTTGGGAATCAGATATTTGTGCGCGATATGAACCTTTTCTTCGCCGGTGTATCCGGCCAGTTCGATGATCTCCATGCGATCTCGCAACGGTTCCGGTATGGGATCCATCCAGTTCGCCGTGGCGATAAACAGCACTTTCGAGAGGTCAAACGGCACGTCAAGGTAGTGATCGCGGAACGCATTGTTCTGCTCCGGATCGAGCACTTCCATCAACGCCGAAGACGGATCGCCTCGGAAATCGCGGCCCAGTTTGTCGACTTCGTCGAGCATCATCACTGGATCGTTCGATTCCGCTCGCTTCAGTCCTTGAATAATCTGTCCCGGTAGCGCGCCAATATAGGTGCGCCGGTGGCCGCGGATTTCCGCTTCGTCGTGCATGCCGCCTAGAGCGATGCGCACGAATTTGCGGCCCAGCGACCTCGCAATGGACTTCCCAAGCGAAGTCTTGCCCACGCCAGGAGGTCCAACGAAGCACAGGATCGGCCCCTTCATCCCCGGCTGCAGTTTCTTCACCGCCAGGTAATCCAGAATCCGCTCCTTGACCTTTGCGAGGTCATAGTGGTCTTCGTCAAGTATCTGCTTCCCCTTGGCGATGTCGATCTCGCTCACACCTGAAGACTTTGCCCACGGCAAAGAAGTCATCCACTCCAGGTACGTGCGCGAAACCATGTATTCCGCGGACGCCGGCGTCATCTTTGCGAGACGCTTCAATTCGCGGTCGCACTCTTTCTTTGCTTCCGTTGACATCCCGGCCTCATCCATCTTTTTGCGGAGCTCGTCGATCTCCTGCGTCGAATCGTCGGATTCGCCGAGTTCCTTCTGGATGGCCTTCATCTGTTCGCGCAACAAATATTCACGCTGGTTTTGGCCCACCTGCTCCTGCACCTGTTCGTGAATCTTGGAGCGCAGTTCCAGCACTTCCAGCTCTTTCGAGAGTTCGCGGATCAGCATCTCGAGCCGCTTCCGCACGCTAGGTGTTTCGATCAGCTCCTGGCGCAAAAGCGTCGAAAGTGACGGCAGCGTACCGGCGATAAAGTCCGCCAGGCGGCCTGGGTCGTCAATGTTCAATGCCACGGATTGTAAGTCGTCCGAGAGTTGCGGTGAGTGGCTTACCACGTCGCGAAACAGGTCTTGCGCATTGCGCTGCAAAGCTTCGAGCTCCGCATCCACATCCCCCGTAATTTCGGGTTGCGATTCCACACGTGCGCGCAGGAACGGCCGCAAGCCGATCAATTCCAGAACGTTTACGCGCTGCAAGCCTTCCAGGAAGATAACCACGTTCCCGTTGGGCATTTTGACGGTCTTATGAACCTTCGCCAGCGTACCAACCTTGTGGAGGTCCGCAGCGGCCGGATCTTCGATCCGGGGGTCCAGCTGCGCCACGACCCCCAATAATTTCTCCTCGCCTTCCAGCGAGTTAACTAGGGCCAATGAGCTTTCCCGCCCTACCGTCAAAGGCAAAACAGCCCCTGGAAACAGGACCGTATCCCGAACCGGCAGGATCGCGAGAATCTCTGGCACCGTATACTTTTTCTCAGCCATAGTGAGTGTCCCCTAAATCCGAGCGCGGCGAACAGTGTCCCGCGCTTAAAAAGGTTAGATGCTGGCCAAAGCCAAAAGGTGCGACGAGATGAGAATACAGGTAGCATGAAATCTTAGCATGATATGCTCATATTTTAAGCTTTGATCTATTGCCTTGCAATTCTAGTAGTAAGAGCTTTTTTATCATATATATACGTGGAATTCTGCCAGATCGCTTCCTTCTCCACCTTGCTTTCGCCCACCGCCTGGGATCTTTCTATATCAAGCCTTTGCTTTGTTCAAAGCAAACTTCTTCCGCACCAATTCCTCAGCTTCTAGCCTTGTTGTAATCTGTCCCTCGAGCTGCGCGTCTTCCACGGCTCTCAGTATTTCGCTAAATAGTGGTCCAGGGATATAGCCCATTTCGCTCAAATCAGTACCCGTTAGGACACGCTGTGGACGAACCTCCTCCGCAGGCGTTTCTGCTAGAAATTGCTGCACAAAGCCATACGAATCCAGTTTTCGATGGCTTGAGAGACAATCCAGCCTGTGCAGTTCCAGATGCTCTTCAAAATGAGGAAGCCGCACGAATCGCTTCAGCGTCGAGGTCCGCATCCGCCCCACCTCCATGAATCGCATGTGGTTGGCGACCAGCGCGACGATCTGCTCCGTCTCTTCGTTTGAAAACCGGTACTTCCGGCAAATCGCCTCCGCCATTCGAACGCCCACGTCGACGTGGTGATCAAACCGGATGCGGCCGCCGGTTTGCGAAGCCGGTTTGAATGTTGGCGGCTTGCCAACGTCGTGCAACAGCACACCCCATGCAAGCGTCGGAGAAGCTCCTGCAGGGAGTTCTTCGATCATCAGCAATGTGTGAGTCCACACGTCGCCTTCAGGATGAAATTGCGGCGGCTGCGGGACACCTTTCATCGCGGCAATTTCCGGAAGCACGGCCGAGAGCAGCCAGGATTTTTCAAGCAATTCGAAACCGGTCCGCGCCGAGCCTTCCGTCAGAAATTTTGTGACTTCCTCGCGAATCCGCTCTGCCGAAACATCAGTCACCGCGCCGGCATGGTGGCGAATCGCCGCAAACGTTTTGTGTTCGATTTCGAAGCCAAATCGCGCCGCGAACCGGATGGCGCGCATCATGCGCAATTTGTCTTCCGCAAAGCGCCGGTCTGGCTCGCCGATCGCGCGAATCACTCCAGCCTTCAAGTCGGCTTGGCCATCCACAAAATCAAGAACTTCGTCGGTGTCATGCCGCATCAGCAAACCGTTAATCGTGAAATCGCGCCGCTGCACATCTTCCTGTGGCGTTTTCGAATAGACCACGCGGTCCGGATGCCGTCCATCGGAGTAACCCACGTCGGAACGAAACGTTGCGACTTCCACTTTCAAACCACCGCGAGGCACTAGCACCACGCCGAACTGCGCGCCTACTGCAATGCTTTCTGGAAGCAATTCCATAACGCGCTCGGGAGTAGCATCGGTCGTGACGTCGTAGTCGGCAGGTTCGCGGCCGAGCAACAAGTCGCGCACACAACCGCCTACGAGCAGCGCCTGATGGCCGTTTTGCTGTAACGTGTCGCAGATCGAGTTGGCGAGTTCGCGAGGCGTCACACCGCGATTATGCGACTTTCGGGCCGCCAACGCGAATCCCGCATAGACCTTAGTTTCTGCAAATTATTATTTAGTGCGAAACACTAGGCAGGTAATGTCGTCGGACTGCCGCGTCAAGCCCACAAAATCGTCCACGCGCTTCATCAAAAATTGCAGCGATTCTGCAGCGCCCCAATCCGGCAGCGCGCGGATGACCTCAATCCAGCGGGCATTGCCGAACTCCTGGCCTTTTTCGTCGAACGCTTCGATGACCCCATCCGTGTAGAAAATCAACGCGTCACCTGATTTTAATTCGATGGCTGCTGTATCGTAAACTGCGGCGCCGTCGATCCCAAGCGGCAAACCTCCGACCTCCAATTTCTCGGTCTCACCCCCGGAGCGGCGCAAAATCGGAGGATTGTGGCCTGCGTTCACATAAACCAGCCGCCGTGTTGCCGGTTCGTATTCAGCAAGCACGGCCGTCGTGAAGCGCCGGCCATCAAGGCTGTGCGCGGAAGCGTAGCGATTTAGCCGCACGACGAGCTCGTCCAGTGGAGCACCTTCCCCGGCAATCGTGCGCAAACTGGCTTGAAGCGTGGCCATTAGCAGCGCGGCAGGAATACTCTTTCCCGCCACATCTGCAATCACCAGCATCAGCTTTCCATTTTGTTCCGCACTCAAAGTGGGATAGAAGGCGTCGTAATAATCGCCGGCAACGGAATTCTGCGGTCGCGAAGCAAACGCAATCTCCGCGCCAGCCACTTGCGGCGGATGGGATGGCACAAGCCAAGTCTGAATTTCCCGCGCAATCTCCAAATCGCGCTTCATCGTTACCTTGTCGGCGAGCTCCAGCGCAAGCAACAGCAGAAGCAGCATCACAGTGATAAAAGTGAAATTGAAATCACCTTTCACATCGTTGCTGAACTCAAAATGGAAGCCCGAGAACACCAGCAGCACGAAGGCGAGAATCAGAAGCATGCGTCGCGCCGGCGTCAGCTTCATCACCAGCGACCAGAACAGAGTCTCGGCAATGCGCCAGAATCGAGGCCGCCCTCGACGGTTCACCATGTCTTCGGCGACGGCATCCGTCATGTAAAACCCATAGCTGGAGCGCGCGTCTGCCGTGAACTGCGACCACAACTCGTCAATCCGGCGGCCTTCGCTGATGCGTTGCCAGAATCCGGAAAGTTTGCCGCCACGCATGCGATCCGCGGTTCCAGAAGGAGGAGATACTGGACTCATGCGAGAAGTATAGGGCATCCACTCCGATTCGTCTTGACTGGCCTCACGACTCACTCGACTTCTTGAGGTTTGCCCTTCCTAAGGTAGACAGTCCCGGTTCGTCGCGGTCGTTGCTGGAGCTGTCTGCGCGCAGCGAGCCGCCGAACTGCACTTTGCCAAATCCAAACCGGTCGCGCAGCTTGTCCGTGGCGCGCGTCAATTTTTCAAGACGTTCGCGCCGTTCGGCATCCAGCAGATCGAGCTGCTCGCCGCCGTGTGTCAGTCCGCCGAGGCTCACGCCAAGCAAACGGATTTCGCGTTTCATGTCGCGGTGCTCAGCAAAAAGTTTTTGAAACACGCGAAAGATGTCGGCGTCGAGCTGCGTGGGCTCGGAAAGAGTTTTCGCGCGCGTGTATGTGTCGAAGCCGGCATAGCGGATGGTCAACGTCAGCGTGCGTGTCGCCAGTCCCGCTTCGCGAAGGCGTTTGCACGCTTTTTGCGAGAGGTGGCTGAGCATGGCGTGTAGCGCTTCCGTATCGTTCGTATCCTCACCAAACGTGTGATTGTGCGAAATGGATTTCGGTTCGGCATCGATGACGAATTCGTAGGAATCGCCGCCCCGCGCTTTGCGATAGAGCGCATCGCCCCATTGGCCAAAGATTTTTTCGAGTTTTTCCGGCGCCACTGCCGCGAGCTGATCCACGGTTTCGATGCCGAGTGCACGCAGCGCTCGTTCAGTGACTTCGCCGATGCCCGGAATCTTCCGCGCAGGAAGCGGCGCAAGAAATCGCGCCTCCTGTCCGGGCGCAACCCATACGAGCCCGCGCGGCTTGGCTTGATCCGAGGCAACTTTGGCGACGAGCCTAGTTGTAGCCAAACCGGCAGAGCAGGGAAGACCCGTGGTGCGCGTGATGGTGCGAAGAAGTTTGTCCGCTGCTGCCAAGGGCGGCCCGTGCAGTCGATCTGTTCCCGCTAGATCGAGATAAGCTTCATCGATCGAAACCATTTCGACGATCGGAGAGAACTTCACGAGAATCGTTGCGACTCGGTCGCTCCACGCTCCATATTTCTCATGATGGCCATCAAGAAAAACCGCCTGCGGACAGAGCTTTCCGGCCGTACGCAACGGCATAGCGGAGTGCACACCAAACTTACGCGCTTCATAGCTCGCTGCAGTAACCACGCCGCGCTGATCGGGTCTTCCGCCAACGACCACCGGTTTGCCGCGAAGTTCCGGCCGCTCGAGCAGTTCCACCGACACGAAGAAGGCGTCCATGTCGACGTGCAAAATCGACGCGATCGCATCCGCCGCTCGCTCCTCCAGCGGCCCATGCTTTGCGCGGAATCTTGCCAAGTCTGGCATGCCGCTAGCCTACTCCCGATTGCATTTTCGCCACAACTTCGCCTTAGCCTAGGTACGCTCGGCAGCGATGACGCGATCGATCCCGGCCAAATCCCTGGTCACAGCTACGTTTGTCCAGTGTGGCAGGTCGAGGAGCGGCTTTACGGCGGGCAGACTGTTGTGGCCGAGTTCGAGGACGAGGATGCCGCCAGGCTTCAAGTGTTGCTCGGCCTGAGCGATCAGATCTGCGTAGAGTTCGTAGCCTTCTTCGCCACCATAGAGTGCAACCTCAGGTTCGTGGTCGCGGACTTCGCGCATCAAAGAGTCTTTTTCTTTGCGACCGACGTACGGCGGATTGCTGACAATCAGATCGAACGGACTCGAGTCCACCGCGCCGGCTGATGAGACCTTGCCTTGTAGAGGCGCAGCATGCTGCGCCCCTACAACCGAGGTTGCAGCATTGGAGATTGTGGGGTCGCTCAGAAGATTGCACTCTACGAAACGGATGCGATCGACAAACGCGTTGTGGGCGGCGTTGCGGCGAGCGACGGATAATGCTGCCTTTGAAATATCAGTCGCAACAATTCGAGCGCCGGGAAGGTCTTTCGCGAGAGCGATGGCCATGCATCCCGAACCAGTGCCAACGTCAATGATGTGCAACCCTTCGCCGTTCAGAGTTTGTTTTCGGCCAGCGCGAATCTCTCGAAGGGCCAGACGGTCGAGCGCGACTTCGATGACGTGTTCTGTTTCAGGGCGGGGAATCAGTACATCGGGAGTAACTTCAAACTCCAGGCCCCAGAATTCCTGCTTCCCGGTAATGTACTGCGTTGGTTCGCCTTCGGTGCGCCGCAGAATGAGTGAAAGGAATCGATGCGCTTCGAGGCCGGGGACCACTTCTTCGGGATGCGCGTAAAGCCAAGTGCGGTCGCGGCCCAGGGCGTACATGAGCAGCAGTTCCGCTGCGAGCGTGTACGAAGGGACGTTCGCGTCGCGAAGCTCGGCGATGCCTCGCTTGAGCGCCGTGCGAACGTCGACGTGTTCCGGGTCCGCGATCATCGCCGCACCCGGCAGGAAGACACCAAGGAAATTAACGCAGAGGGCGCAGAGACACAGAGAGTACGGAGAAGAGAAAAAGGACGAAATAGGAAAAAGTTATGCATTGCTGAAGAGCCCGCGAGGCAATGCGTTCTTACGCGGCGCCTAGCTCTTGCTCCAGGCGCTCGGCTTCGTAGTGGCTGACCAGTCCATCGACCAGCGCGCCGAGCTTTCCTTCCATGACTTCGCTCAATTGATGCAACGTTAGGCCGATGCGGTGATCCGTCACGCGATTTTGCGGAAAATTGTAGGTGCGGATTTTTTCGGAGCGATCGCCGGTTCCGATTTGGCCGCGGCGTTCGGCGCCGATGGCGGCTTGTTGTTTCTCGAGCTCCATTTCGTAGAGGCGGGTACGGAGAACGCGCATGGCTTTTGCGCGATTTTTGATTTGGGATTTTTCGTCTTGTTGCGAAACGACCAGGCCGCTGGGGATGTGCGTTATGCGAACCGCCGAATAGGTGGTGTTGACGGATTGTCCGCCGGGGCCGGAAGAGCAGAAAGTGTCGATGCGCAAATCCTTGGCTTCGATCTTGATGTCGATTTCATCGGCTTCGGGGAGGACCGCAACCGTAGCCGCGGAAGTGTGAATGCGGCCTTGCGTTTCCGTGGCGGGGACGCGCTGAACGCGGTGGACGCCGCTTTCGTATTTCAGCTTGGAATAAACTTTGTGACCCTGAATGGCGGCGACGATTTCCTTGACACCGCCGAGGTTGGAAGGCGAGCTTTCGAGGACTTCCACTTTCCAGCCGAGCGTTTCCGCGTAGCGCGAATACATGCGGAAGAGCTCGCCGGCAAATAGGGCGGCTTCATCTCCGCCAGTACCCGCACGAATTTCGACGATGACGCTCTTCTCGTCGTTCGGATCTTTCGGAAGCAGGAGTAGTTTCAGCTCGCGTTCAACAATTTCTTTGCGCGCGATCAGCTGTTTTTCTTCGTCGAGCGCCATCTGCTTCATCTCGGCGTCTTCGTTTTCCACGACCATCTGGTGCGCGCCGGCGAGGTCCTTTTCAAGTTGCTTGAACTCGCGGTGCTTTGCGACGATTTCTTCGAGCTCGGCGTGCTGCTTGGCGATTTTCTGGAAGCGCGCGGAGTCCGAGGCGACTTCCGCCGTCGAAAGCTGCTGCGTCAAATCATCGTAGCGGGTGCCCAGCTGATCCAATTTGTCTGACAGTGTCATTACGGCCATGGCGAATCCTCGAAAAAGTGAGTATTGAACAGTGAATAGTGCGCAGCAAAAGAAAGGGCAAGCTCGCGGCAAGGGCGAGCGAGGCGGGATCAGCTAATAGAAGGCGGAGTACATCGCAGTGCTCACGTGTAAGAATAACGCTGAAACCAGGTAAGCGCAATTGGATGCGCTCGACATTTGCCAGGATTCGCCACGGGCAATGCGGTCGCCGTGATACGACCGCGCTGACCGGTTGCTCCGGTGTAACGCGGTGTACTACGATGCCGTAGCGATGAGCGAACCGGTGCAATCCTTGATGCAAGCTGGCGCGGCGGCGGCGCCGGAAACCGTTGCCGAAAGCGATACAGGGTTTTTGTGGGACTTCTGGTATCCGGCTCTGCGAAGCACGGAAGTTAGAGGCAACGGGCTGGCGACCGCGATGCTTCTGGAAGTTCCTCTGGTTTTGGGGCGCACGTCGGATGGCAAAGCGTTTGCCATGCGCGATTCTTGTCCGCATCGAGGGATTCCGCTTTCCTACGGGCGCTTTGACGGGAAGACGCTCGAGTGCAGCTATCACGGGTGGAAATTTGAGGCGTGCACGGGACAGTGCGTAGAGATTCCATCGCTGACTAGCCAGGACAAATTGAAGGTGGAGCGCATTTTTGCGGGGCACTATCCTTGCGAAGAGCGCGACGGATATTTCTGGGTGTACATGAACTCGCACGGATCGCGCTTGCCTGAGACGATTGCTGCGGCACCGAAACTGACTACTTTCAGCGAAAAATACCGGATTACGCATCTGGCTTGCGAGCTGCCTTCGCACGTGGACCAGGGGATTATTGGTTTGATGGATCCGGCGCATGGACCGTTTGTGCATCAATCGTGGTACTGGCGCAGGCGGCATAGCATTCATGAGAAAGAAAAAAAGTTTGAGCCGATCCCGAATGGATTCCGGATGAGTCCGCACACGCCGAGCTCGAATAGCGCGCCGTACCGGATGCTGCAGAAATATACCGGGGAGCCGGTGACGACGACGATCGACTTTGTTTTGCCGAATATCCGGACGGAAGAGATTCGGAGCGGGAAGCTGTGGTTTTCCAGCCGAGCGACGGTCGCGCCAGTGCGCCGCGATCTTTGCCGGATTGATTTCGTGGCCGCCTGGAATTTGCTGTTGCCTGTGACCATTTTCCGGATATTTGCGAAAAAGTTTTTGCGGCAGGACCAGGAGACGATGATACTGCAAGCCGAGGGATTGAAACACAATCCGCGGCTGATGCTGATCGACGATGCCGACCGGCCCGCCAAGTGGTATTTCGGGTTGAAAGCGAACTTGTTGGATTCGCGGCGCACCGGCGCGGCA
>Ga0206978_1043_pt1 | contig 29554 bp, 33 predicted proteins | sample Alteio_BWMinCont_21_FD_153477 | JGI IMG/M metagenome (GOLD analysis project Ga0206978, IMG submission 153477) | Enriched cells from forest soil in Barre Woods Harvard Forest LTER site, Petersham, Massachusetts, United States -... | ecosystem: Environmental > Terrestrial > Soil > Temperate forest >...
CGTCGTTTATTTTTATCGGATAGAAAATAGTTTCCAGGTTGTGGTAACCATCCGGGCGGCGGTTGATTACATTTAGGCCTATATTGATTTTTGCGTTGGGGAAGATGAGCATGGGGTTGGTGAGTAGTTGATTAAGTTGATTGAGTGAGTGGTTGATCAGGAAAATACTTCCCCGCCATCTTTGGCATGTCTATATTAAAATATGAGGTTAAAACGACTAACAATGACCTGTATTTTTGAACAACCGTAGGATTCCAAAATTAGATTATTTTTATTTGTATTTTGATATTAGTTGATTGAGTTGGATTAAGTTGATTAAGTGAGTGGTTTAAACTCCCAAAATAACTCAATCAACCTAATCAACTTAGTCAACCAATCAACTTACTTAACCACCCATGAAACAATATCTCGACCTCATGGCCCATGTAATGGAAACCGGCGCGCAAAAGCATGACCGCACCGGAACAGGCACGCTTAGCGTTTTTGGCTACCAGGCGCGTTTTAACCTACAGGATGGCTTCCCGATGGTCACCACCAAGAAACTGCACTTAAAATCGATTATACACGAACTAATTTGGTTTTTAAGCGGCGATACCAACATCAAATACCTTAAAGACAATGGTGTGCGCATCTGGGATGAGTGGGCCGATCCCGAAGGCAACCTTGGGCCGGTATATGGTTACCAGTGGCGCTCATGGCCGAAACCGGACGGCGGGCATATCGACCAAATCAGCCAGCTGGTAAACCAGGTAAAAACCAATCCCGATTCGCGCCGTATGATCGTTTCGGCATGGAACGTGGCTGATGTTAACCGGATGGCGCTACCGCCATGCCATTGTTTATTCCAGTTTTATGTGTAACCCCCTAACCACCTAAAGGGGGAATTAAAAGGCAAGTTGTCATGCCTGTTGTATCAGCGCAGCGCGGATATATTTTTGGGGGTACCTTTTAATATAGCTTCGTACGCTTTGCTTACGATGATAATGGCCCAGGTATGCGACCTTGATTACGGTGACTTTATACATACTTTCGGCGATGCCCATTTATACAACAACCATTTGGAACAGGCCGCACTACAGTTAAGCCGTGAGCCCAGGCCATTGCCAACCATGAAAATAAACCCGGATGTAAAAGATATTTTCGGGTTTAAATTTGAGGATTTTACACTGGAAAATTATGATCCCTGGCCGCATATAAAGGCTTCTGTGGCCGTTTAACATTGTTTTGTTATAAAATTTCTTAAATTTGGACATGACTGCTGTACAATTAAAGAAGGAAATACAAAAAGTATTGGATAAAGTCCCCGAAGATGTATTAAAGGATGTTTTGGATTATATGAACGAATTGCAAAAACATTCTGCTGAAGATGTTGAACTGGCAAAATTCATGAAACAAACATTAATTGAAGACAGGGAGTTGCTTGAAAAACTTGCCCGGTGATTGACATCAGAAAAGCAAATCGCATTCACGACGATTTAATCGACAAATTCGGCGGAAGCAAAGGCATCAGGGATTTGGGTTCTTTAGAAGCCGCTTTAAATCGGCCCTATGCAACGTTCGATGGCATTGACTTATATGCAACACCCGTAGATAAGGCAGCCGCACTTTTTGAAAGCATAATTATTAACCATCCATTTATTGACGGGAACAAACGTACCGCATATGTTTTAATGAAATACCTTTTGTTTAAAAACGGGCTTCTCATCAAAACAAATCAGTATGAAAAATATAAAATGGTAGTTAAAGCGAGCAAAGGGGAAATAAGATTCGATGAAATAAAACTTTGGCTTCAATCAAAAACACAAACCACAAATCAATGACAGTAACGGATGTCGTAGCCATTTCCGAAAACCATGTAATTGGCAAAGACAATCAAATGCTTTGGTACCTCCCTAACGATCTTAAACATTTTAAAGATATTACTACCGGACATACGGTTATCATGGGCCGCAAGACCTTTGATTCTGTTGGTAAGCCGCTGCCCAAGCGCCGAAACATTATAATTACCCGGCAGGCTATTACCATTGCGGGGTGCGAAGTTGTAAATTCAATCGAAGCCGCTTTGGCGCTATGCGCAGGCGAACAAGAAGTATTTATTGTTGGCGGCGCCGAAATTTACAAACTGGCTATGCCCCTAACTACCCGCATTTACCTCACCATCGTACACAAAGACTTTAGCGGCGACAGTTTTTTCCCTGAAATTAACAAGCAGGAATGGAAGGAAGTTTTTCGTGAGGACCATCAGCCTGATGAAAAAAATTCTTTGCCTTATTCTTTTATCACTTATGAGCGGTACGGGGAAAGGTAAAAGGTTAAAGGCGAAAGGTTAAAGGTTAAAAACCGACGGTATATCATCAATGTAGAGGAAAAAATTTGTGTTGCACATTTAATTATCTGCTTTGAAGTTCAAACAGTTACGACGAAAACCTTTCACCCTTCACCTTTGGCCTTTCACCTTAAAAACTGTTTTAAATTAAAAATTTCATGCTTAGGAAATTTTATTAGATTTGCCGTCTTATTTAAAAAGCTTATAAACTAATTAATTACATATATAATTCACAATGCAAGGTAAAGGGGTAGTTAAATTTTTCGCCATAACGCTGGCTGTCGTATGTTTGTACCAGCTGTCATTTACATGGGTGGCCCATAAAATCGAAAATAATGCACGGGCTTATGCCAAGGGGGATACCATCAAGGAAAAGGCTTACCTGGATTCAATTTCAACACAACCGGTATACCCGATATTTAAGCACGATTACCAACACGTTAAGCAAGGGGAGCTTGCCCTTGGCCTGGACCTTGAAGGTGGCATGAGCGTAACCATGCAGATCTCATTAAACGAGCTGGTTAAAAAGTTGTCAAACAATAATACCGATGTGGTTTTTAACCAGGCGCTGAACAATGCCCAGGCTGATACGAAAACCAGCCAGTCGGATTTCATCACCCTGTTTGTTAATGAATATGAAAAGCTTAATCCTAACGGAAAATTAGCCACTATTTTCTCAACCAAGGATAACCAAGACCATCTTAAATTTAATGCGACCAACCCCGAGGTTGAAACTTACCTGAAAGACCAGGCCAGCACCGCTGTAAAGCAATCGTATACCATTCTGAATACCCGTATTGATGAGTTTGGCGTTACAAACGCCAATATCCAGCTGCAGAAAGGAACCGACCGCGTATTAATTGAGCTACCAGGCGTAAAAGAGCCTGACCGCGTACGTAAACTATTGTCAGGTACGGCAAAGCTGGAGTTTTATCAAACATATGATAATGCGCAAGCTTATCAGTTACTGGCAAATATAAATAGTTTAATTGCTGCAAAGATCAAGGCGTCAAAGGCATCAAAAGATACTGCAAAAACCATCGCAAAAGCGACAACACAGGGTAAAGATACCGCTGCGGCCAAAAGTAGTCTGTCGCTATTAAGTAAAGTACAAAAAAGTACGGCAAAAGATACTTCGTCATTAGCCGCTAAAACAAAATCAAACGACCAGTATCCGTTATTCAATATACTGCAGCCGATGATGTACCAGGGCCAGAACGGACAGCTTCAATTGCAGCCCGGGCCGATAGTAGGCCATGCAGACGTAAAGGATACCGCTAAAGTTAATAAATACCTGCGCAGCCCTGACGTGAAAGCGACCATCCCGCAGAGTATGAAATTTCTGTGGTCGGTAAAACCGACGCCAAAAACCAAAACTTTTGACCTGTTTGCGATAAAACTTGTTGGCGCGGATAACGGCCCCGTATTGAACGGTGATGTCGTGATAGACGCCCATAAAGATGTTGATCAAAAAGGCGGCGCTGAGGTGATCATGGTGATGAATTCAGACGGTGCGGAAAAATGGGCCAGCATAACCCAGGCAGCGGCATCTGATCCGAATAATAAACAGTCCATAGCTATCGTCTTGGATGACAATGTGTATTCGGCGCCTGTTGTTGAAAATACTATCTCCGGCGGGGTTTCTTCAATTTCGGGCAACTTTACCACTGATGAAGCCAATGATTTAGCAAACGTATTAAAGGCTGGCCGTTTACCGGCACCAGCACATATTGTGGCTGAATCAGTCGTTGGTCCTACTTTAGGGCAGGAAGCTATTAATGCCGGCTTGCTTTCAAGCGTTATTGGCTTGCTCGTGGTACTGGTATTTATGATAGCCTATTATAACCGCGCCGGGACGGTTGCAGTCGTGGCTGTAATCATAAACATATTTTTCCTGGTTGGTGTATTGGCCAGCATCCATGCCGTGTTAACCATGCCGGGTGTTGCGGGGATTGTGCTTACACTCGGTATATCTGTGGATGCGAACGTGCTGATCTACGAACGTGTGCGTGAAGAACTCGCGCTTGGGAAATCTATCCGCATATCAATTAACGATGGCTTTAAACACGCTTTATCCTCCATCCTTGACTCAAACATAAGTACTTTCCTCACCGGTTTGATCCTGTTCGTTTTCGGCACCGGCCCGATCCAGGGATTTGCTACCACTTTAATGATCGGTATCATCACTTCATTGTTCTGTTCATTACTGATCTCAAGGCTGATATTTGAATATATGCTTGAAAAGGGATGGGACATTAAGTTTTCCAATCCATGGAGTTCCCATACCTTTAAAAACGCCAATTACGCTTTCGTAAAAAACCGCTTTAAATATTATATTTTCTCGGGGGCATTTATCTTAGCCGGAGCAATATCCATGGCTACGCAGGGATTTAACTATGGCGTCGACTTTGTGGGCGGCCGTACTTATGTTATCAGGTTCGACAACAAGAATGTAGGCGTAGAAGATGTGCGTAAAATAATTGAGAAAAATTTTGGCTCTGGCAACGAGATCAAAACTTTCGGTACAGATATAAGTGTCACTACCAAATATCTTATTGATGATTCGGCAGCGACTGCAGATACTAAGGTGCAAACCGCCCTGATAAAAGCACTGGACTCCACTCCACAAACTCATATAACGGCAAAAAATATTGTTATCTCGCAAAAAGTCGCTGCAACGATAGCCAACGGGCTAAAGAAATCAGCGGCCTTGACGGTAATATTCGCTATCCTTATTATTTCCACATACATCCTTATCCGCTTCCGTAAATGGCAGTTTAGTTTGGGTGCGATGATCGCTACCGCGCATGATGCCCTGATGGTGTTGTCATTTTTCTCGCTATTTAAAGATGTACTGCCATTCTCGCTTGATATCGACCAATCGTTTATTGCGGCGATATTGACGGTAATAGGTTATTCCATTAATGATACCGTGGTGGTATTTGACCGTATACGTGAGTTCCTTAGCCTTCACCATGCTAAAACCGATGACCCTAAAACAGTAATTAATAATGCCATTAACAATACTTTAAGCCGTACTATTATTACCGCTTTAACTGTATTATTGATACTGCTGGTACTGTTCATCTTCGGTGGCGATGTTATCCGCGGGTTCTCGTTTGCATTGCTTATCGGGGTATGTTTCGGAACATATTCATCCATCTGTGTGGCAACACCAGTAATTATCGACTTTGGGAAAAAAGATTTAAGGTAGATAACCAAAAATTTATTGAAAGGCCCCAAAGAACATTTGGGGCCTTTTTTGTTTTAACTATTTAACACGGTATGCTTTATGGAGCCAAAAGATAAATCGAAATTTCCACTGGTAGTGATCGCAGGCGGCGGGTTCGGCGGCATGCAGGTTGCACGCAAGCTTAAAGATATGCCCGTGGATGTGTTGATGCTCGACAAGCATAATTACCATACTTTTCAGCCTTTGCTTTACCAGGTAGCCACCGGCAGCCTTGAGGCTGATTCCATAGCGTTTTCGTTAAGAAAGAATTTCGCCGGCCAAAAAAATTTCCGTTTCCGCAATACTGAAATTACAAAGGTAAACCCCGAAAAAAACACCATCGATACCAGCATCGGCGAAATTGCTTACGATTACCTGGTAATCGCCACAGGCTCAACGACCAATTTCTTTGGCAATAAGGATGTTGAACATTTTGCCATGCCGATGAAGTCCATACCCGAAGCGCTTAACCTGCGTTCGCTTATATTGCAAAATATAGAGGAGGCTGTACTATTAAATACAAAGCAAGAAAGAGAGCCATATCTTACTTTCGTACTGGTTGGCGCCGGCCCCACAGGTGTTGAGCTTGCGGGAGCATTGGCCGAATTGCGCAACCACATCCTCACCCGCGACTATCCGGAACTTCAAAAAGAACACATGAAGGTTTACCTGGTCGATTTTCAACCAAAAGTATTGGGCGCGATGTCAACACAAGCTTCACATGGAGCGAAGGAATTTTTGAAAGGATTAGGAGTTGAAGTATTGGTAAGTGAAAAAGTGGAAAGTTATGATGGCAACGAAATAAAATTTGAAGATGGCAAAAGCATCCGCACTAAAAATGTGATATGGTCGGCAGGCGTGATGGGCGTAGTGCCCGAGGGTATATCAAAGGATATTATTGAGCGAGGCAACAGGATCAGGACTGACGGCCTTTGCCGTGTGGAAGGCAGCTCAAATATTTTTGCTATCGGTGATGTCGCCGCCATGATTACAAGAGATACACCAAAGGGGTATCCCGGTGTGGCTCAGGTAGCCATACAACAGGGCAATTATGTGGCTAAAACGCTTATGCAACTGATAAATGGGGAACCAACCGAGCCGTTTAAATATTTTGATAAAGGCTCGTTAGCCACCATAGGGCGCAATAAAGCCGTGGCCGACCTCGGTAAACTAAAATTCCAGGGATTTTTTGCCTGGCTGATATGGATGTTTGTGCACCTGGTCTCACTTTTGGGTTTCAGAAACAAGATCATTGTTTTTATCAACTGGACGTTAAGCTACCTAACCTATAACGGCGGGGCACGGCTTATTATCAGGCGCTTTGTCCGGGAAGCGATACCGGAAGGACATTTGCCAAAAAGCGACGGCTAAATTAAGATTGTTGTTTCCAAATCAACTAAATTTGAGCCGCTTTATAAAACATGGTACCCTCAAAAATAAAACTGACCGAATGCCCGCGCGACTCCATGCAGGGGCTGCATCATTTTATCCCGACAGAAATAAAGGCGGCTTATATTAACTTGTTGCTGCAGGTTGGTTTTGATACCATTGATTTTGGCAGCTTTGTATCGGCAAAAGCCATCCCGCAAATGAAGGACACCGCGGCAGTTTTGCAAAAGCTTGACCTAAGCAACACCAAATCAAATTTACTGGCTATAGTTGCCAACCACAGGGGCGCTGAGGAAGCCGCAAACCATCCTGAAATAACTTACCTGGGCTATCCCTTTTCCATTTCAGAAACTTTCCAAAAACGGAATACTAATGCAACAATGCCAGACTCATTTAAAACGGTTGAAAATATCCGGGAGTTATGTGAAAGAAAAAATAAAAAGCTATTGATCTATTTATCGATGGCTTTTGGCAATCCTTACGGTGACGAGTGGAATTTGGAAATTCTAATGCATTGGGTCAATCATATGCATGCGGCGGGCATCGATCATATCTCCATTGCCGACACAGTAGGGAGCGCTACGCCTGATCAAGTCACGGCTGTTTTCTCCATGGTAAAAGAATTTGACCGACCGTTCAGGTTACACCTGCATTCTACACCGGATACCTGGTTTGAAAAAATAGAAGCAGCCTACACAAACGGTTGCCGCTGGTTTGATACCACCTTAAAAGGCTACGGGGGCTGCCCGATGGCAAAAGATGAGCTTACGGGCAATATAGCTACCGAAAACCTAATAGGTTATCTCCAATCCCAAAATGAGCCTGTAGAGCTTAATTATGATAAACTAAAGGAGGCAATAGATTATTCCGTTAGGATATTTGGGTGAGAAAACCTATATTTACTTTATGCTTAACAGTAACATCCCTGAAATAATACTTGAAGAAACAAAACATCTCCCTGATGATTTGCTTAAGGAGGTATTGAACCTACAGGAAAGCGAGTCAACCCACCTTGAATATGAGTTTGAAAATTACAAACACTTGTATCCAGACAATCAGAATACTTAACTAAGCATACATCAACTTCCCTTTGGGGAAAGGAATGACCCTACCTAAATCCCTAGCTGTTTGTATCCATTGGTCAATGACTATTTCTATATTTATTAATGCCTCTGCATAATTTTCGCCATCGGCCATGCAACCAGCGAGTTCAGGTACCTCTGCAATTACAGCATTATCATCCTTACTCCAGTATAAAATTATTTCATACTTATTTTCCATCACTGATTAACTTATATTTTAAAATAATTAGCCTCACCTGCTTAACCTGATAAGGTTTTGCTTTATTTCCTTTTGGTTGAATATTTATAATTTCCTCTATTCCTTCCTTATGAAACACTTTATGACTGCTACCCGTGTTTCTTTCGATGAAGTCAAAATGAAGTAAGATATTTCTTAAGTCATCAAAACTGAAATTGTTATCAGCATTGCCAGATAATAATTTCAATTGTAACTTTTCAAATTTACTCATTTTCTCACCATTTTATAATGCCTTATCCCCGCTTCTTCAAATTCAGGTCCGATTTTTTCGAAATTAAATTTTTCATATAACGATACCGCTTGTATTTGCGCATGCATATACACATAATCAGCATCTTTCGGCAGATCATTTAAAACCACTTTTACTAGCTCCTGTCCTAAGCCCAGGCCCCTGAACTTTTTCAAAACGGCAAAACGCTCCAGCTTGTACCCTTTATCCGTTTTACGCCATCGTGAGGCCCCGGCAGGCTCACCATCAAGAGTAGCCAAAAAATGATTTGATTCATCCTCAAATTCCCACTCCAGTTCAGGGGGGCAATTTTGTTCGCCCACGAAAACTTCGCGGCGTATGGCAAATACTTTTTCAAGCAAGGCCGGGTCGGTTACTTTGTTTACTTGAATATTATGTGACATGGGTGTTAAGGTGAAAGGTAAAAGGACAAGGGCGAAAGGCAAAAAGAAAAAAACACCCTTTACCTTTCGCCCTTTACCTTTAACCTACAGTTTATCGTTCACATCAATGCAATTTAAATCTGCAAATGCTTCCTTCAATCTTTTGACAAAATTCTCTTCGCCTTTACGCAACCAAACGCGGGGGTCGTAATATTTTTTGTTTGGCGAATCTGCGCCTTCAGGGTTACCGATCTGGCTTTGCAGGTAGGCTTCTTTTGATTTATAATAGTCTTTAATACCTTCCCATAAGGCCCATTGCATATCGGTATCAATATTCATTTTGATAGCGCCGTATGATATAGCCTCCCTGATCTCTGCCTGGGTTGAACCCGATCCGCCATGAAACACAAAATTGATCGGTTTTTTGGCAGCAAGGTTAAATTTCTCTTTCAAATACACCTGCGAGTTATGCAGGATAACCGGCTGCAGTTTTACATTCCCCGGTTTGTAAACGCCATGCACATTACCAAAAGCAGCCGCCACGGTAAACCGGGGACTTACTTTTGAAAGTTCTTCATATGAGTAAGCAACATCTTCAGGCTGCGTATATAGCCGCGAGCTGTCAACATCCGAGTTATCAACGCCGTCTTCTTCGCCGCCGGTAACACCTAATTCAATCTCCAGTGTCATACCCATTTTAGCCATGCGGGCAAGGTATTTGGCTGATATTTCGATATTTTCATGCAATGGTTCTTCAGAAAGATCAAGCATGTGCGATGAAAATAATGGCTGGCCTGTTTCAGCAAAAAACTTTTCGCCATGATCTAACAATCCGTCGATCCACGGTAAAAACTTTAGGGCAGCATGATCAGTATGCAATATCACCGCCACGCCGTAATGTTCGGCCAGCAGATGAACATGTTTTGCAGCAGAAACCGCACCTAAAATACAAGCCTGCAGCTTTGAGTTATCTAACGATTTACCAGCGTAGAAAGCTGCGCCGCCATTTGATAATTGTATAATCACCGGGGAATTAACCGCCTTTGCAGTTTCCATAACGGCATTTACGGTATTGGTACCGGTTACATTTACGGCCGGCAAAGCAAACTGGTGCTTTTTTGCGGCCTCAAACAGTTCCTGCACTTGGTCGCCGTGCAAAACACCTTTATAATTTTTTAAATCCATTGTTTTTAATTGTGTGGCGAAGTTAAAATTTAGATATGAGATATGAGATATGAGATGTGAGATTTTTGAATGTTTTCTGCATTTTTACCACTTTCTTATCCTTGTGCAATGACTAATCTCATACCTCACGTCTCAAATCTCAAATCTAACCCCGCATATCTAAAATATTTCGTTTCTTTGTACTTAATTTGAAAGAGTTAGACATCGATATGGCCTGGTTTAAAAGGGAAATCAAAGGGATAATTACGACTACCGAAGAGAAGAAGGAAACCCCCGACGGGATCTGGAATAAATGCCCTGAATGTAAAAAACCGCTGCACTACTCGGAGCAGGTTGAAAATCAATATGTTTGCCACTACTGCGGCTACCACATGCGCATTGGCTCCAAAGAATATTTCTCCATATTATTTGATAACAACGAGTTCACGGAGTTGTTCCCTGACCTGCGCTCCGGTGACCCGCTGCATTTCGAGGATACCAAAAAATACAGCGACCGGCTGAAAGAAACCATGAAGAAAACCGGCCTGAAAGATGCCATACGCGCGGGATATGGAAAGCTTGGGGGCCAGGACATTGTTATTGCCTGTATGGACTTTAATTTCATAGGCGGCTCCATGGGATCGGTCGTTGGTGAAAAGATAGCCCGCTCCATTGATTATAGCATTGAACATAAGGTTCCGTTTTTGATGATCTCCAAATCCGGCGGCGCGAGGATGATGGAAGCTGCCTTTTCGCTTATGCAAATGGCGAAAACGTCGGCCAAGCTTGCTTTATTGTCGCAGGCTAAAATACCTTATATATCCTTACTTACTGATCCTACCACAGGCGGTGTAACCGCATCCTACGCCATGCTGGGCGATATTAATATTGCCGAACCCGGCTCATTAATTGGCTTTGCCGGCCCGAGGGTAATAAAGGAAACAATAAAAAAAGACCTCCCCAAAGGATTTCAAACCGCCGAATTTGTACAGGAACACGGTTTCCTTGATTTTATAGTCGACCGCAGGGAAATGAAGGAAAAGTTAACCTCGTTTTTGAAAATGATGGGGGCTTAGGGTTAGTGATTTGAGGTTGGAGGTTAGTTAAAAAAGGGTCGTTATTTTCTCAAAAATTCACTCATGTTTATTGGAAGACCGAACTTTGATCAGTCAGGCTGTAACGCGCCTTCTAATTTTTTGCCCTTTATTTGTATATTTGAGTAAATAATTTAAAGATTATGCGCACATTAAATGTTTCCATATCAGAAATCGAGTACAATAAATTTGGCATAAAAAAGGACAAACTGACTTTTACTGATTTTGTTGACATTGTCAGCAAAGAATTGACACGTCAAAATTTGAATAAGTGCCACGAACTTGCGGAGAAATATGGGCTTTCGAAAATGACAATGGAGGAAATAACCAGTGAAGTAAAAGCGGTTAGACAGAATGCAAAAAGTCGTAATTGATACAAATGTAATTGTATCATCAATTATTCAACAGGGTTTTCCATACAAAATCGTAAATGACCTTTTTATTGAAGACAAAATCCAACTATGCGTTTCGGACGAATTAATGGCAGAATATTACGAGGTTTTATCAAGACCAAAATTTGCTAAATTCCTTGACTTTTTCATTCGTGCCGAAGCATTGCTCGTTGACATAGAAGACAAAGCAACAAAATTTGTTCCGACCATTAAACTTGACCTTATTTCAGACGCAGACGATAATATGATTTTAGAACTTGCGGACAAATGCCAGGCCGACTTTATAATTACCGGCAACACAAACGATTTTACTTTTCCGACTTATAAGCAAACCAAAATTGTAACACCAAGAGAATATTGGGCGAACTATCAACCTGGCTAAATTAAATCAAACAAAACCGGCTGCTTGAAAAATGCAGCCGGTTTTGTTTTTCGCGCCTTATTTTAATTTTTAACCTTTATAGGGAATGGGGGCCTTACGGGATCAGTTTGTGGGTTATCTTTAAGCTGTTGTAATGCCACCTCAATAGCTTTTTCCAGTTGCGGGTCTTTGCCGGCAATTACATCCGATGGGGTTTGCTCCACTTCAATATCGGGTGGTATGCCTACGTTTTCAACGATGAATCCGTCTTTTGTCCAGATGCCAACGTTAGGGGCTGTTACATCGCCGCCATCGATAAACTCGGGGTAACCCAATATACCAACCAGGCCACCCCAAGTGCGTTTGCCGACAAGCGTCCCAACCTTAAATTTTCTGAACATCCAGGGCAACATATCCCCGCCCGATCCGGCTGTTTCATCTGTTATCATTACCTTGGGGCCTTGTATGGATGCGGAAGGCGATTTCAGGTCTTTCCCGTACCGCATATGCCAGTAGGCCTGTTGAGGGTTGAGTAATAGGTTGATGTAGTAATCGGCCAGGTCGCCGCCGCCGTTAAAACGCTCGTCGACAATAATAGCTTTACGGTTGGCCTGGGGATAGAAATACCGTTTAAAGTAGTCGTGCCCGGCTTCGGCAGTATTGGGCACATAAACATAGGCCACCTGCCCGTGGGTCGCTTCTGTAACTTTACGCAGGTTATTTTCCACCCAATCGCGGTTTCTTAATGCGAATTCATTTTCTACCGGCACTACCTTAACCACCCTCGAACCTTCGTAGCCGGGATTCGGGCCTATGGTTAACTCAACAATTTTACCGGATGTATTTTCAAAGTATTGATAAATGTTGTCGCCAGCAGTTACATTTGTTCCGTTAACGGCAAGCAGGTAATCGCCTTCCTTCGCGTTAACGCCCGGTTCCGTTAAAGGCGACCGTAAATTGGGATTCCAGTTTAAACCGCCATATATCTTTTTAAACCGGTACCTGTTATTGGCTAAAGCATAATCAACGCCCAATAAACCTCCATGTATCATTTTAGAAGTGTACATGCGGTCGCCAAAATTTTCCACCCTGTGGTGGCCAACGGATAACTCGCTGCACATCCATTGAATCAAAACATTTAAGTCACTACGGCAAGCCAGGTCTGGAAGAAAAACAGCATATTTCTTTTTCATAGCGGCCCAGTTTACACCATGCATGCCGGGATCGTAGAAATAATCGCGGTTAACGCGCCATGCTTCGTCAAACATATTCGTCCATTCTGCCGCGGGATCAATTTTTACCTCTATATCCCCCACATTAACCATTCCCTTGCCCGGTTCAGGTTTGTCGCCGGCATTGGCTATTATCCAGCTGTCGCCTTTCTTATACAGCATTTTCTTTCCGTCAGCAGTCAGTACATAGCTGTCTAACTCAATCACTTCATTATCCGCGCGTTTTTTAAAGTTATATTTATGCATCGCACCGGGGCCGCCATCAATATGGCTTACATATAGCAAATCCCCGCTGTTATCAACGCCTAATTGCGTGTAATTGCCTGCTTTAAGCGGTATGTCAACAATTCTGTCCTGCAAGCCATCCCAGTCAATTTTAAGATCTTTATTTTTTTCAGCCTTGGGTGCTTTTTTGTCGGCGGGCTTTTTAGCTTCCTGCGCAGTATCGGCTTTCCCTTTTTCTTCGTCGTTTTCCTTGGCAAATGGCGAAATAGTACTTTTTTGAAGCGTAACGAGATAAATAGAATTTGTTTTCCTGAAATCAATACTCGACTGATCGAACCAATTAATTACAGGGCCGGCATCCGTGGATGCGAAAAAGTACAGGTACTTGCCGCTGCGGTCAAAGCGGGGTTCCGAGGCATCGCTAAGCCCATCGGTAACGGGATATGATCTTTGCTCCGTTAGCGAATAAAGGTAAACCTGCTGAAATTGAGTGGCAAGTACTTTTGTATAGGCTATCCATTTGCTGTCTGCCGACCAATTCCCGGATATATCACGGAATGCGTCAGGCGTATAAAGCTCATCGGCGTCTATCTTGGCTATAGCACCTGATGCAATATCCAGCACGTACAAGCTGCGGCTGTTATCAACGAAATTGATCTTTTTACTGTCCGGCGACCATTTCGGATAAGCATAAAAACCAGCCCCGTTCAAATTAAAAATTTTGGGGTCGCCCTTGCCATCCTGGGCCCTTATATACAACTTGTACTCGCCCGATGCATCAGAAAAATAAGCGATGGCTTTACCGTCAGGCGACCATGCCGGGAATTTTTCATGCGCCCCCGGCGTTTGGGTTATATTACGGTAATCGCCTTTTTCGGCAGGCGCAGTTATGATATCGCCCCGGAAATCAAATACAACCCGGGAGCCTGAAGGCGAGATATCAGCCCAGCGGATATAGTTATTTCCCTTCACAAAGCGTGGTCGTAGTTCAAGCAGATCGGCTGCTATCCCTATTGTTAATTTTTTTGCAGATGCTGTGGCCGGATCAAAAATATTAAGGTAACCGGCCTGTTCAAACACGATCTTCCCATCGCCGCAGGAAGCGTTTAATACGGGGAAGTCTTTATATTCAGTTAATTGCTTCACTTCTTTGGATGCGATATCATAGCTGAATAAATTAAATTCCCCGCCTCTGTCGCTCCTGAAATATATTTTATCGCCCATCCAAACCGGCTGCGTGTCATTGCAGCCGCCTTCAGGCTGCGGTATCTTTATTACTGATTTATCAACAAATGAAAAAAGCTGGATAGTGGCAATTGACCCGCCCCTGTAATGTTTCCATTGTTTAAAAACTTCAGTTAAAGGCGTATACGCCATGTATTTCCCATCCGGCGAGTAGCTGGCATCATAAGCATTGGGTATCTCTAACTGTGTTTCATTCCCGCCCGCAACAGGCACGGTAAATAACTTAGCATACCTGTTTGAAAAGGTATTTCGGGGCGAAATAAATAATACTGATTTACCGTCAGGCGTAAAACCTCTTACTAAATCAACAGCCGGGTGCCAGGTAAGCCTTTTGGGAATACCGCCATCCACAGGGATCACATAAACATCCGTATTACCGTCATATTGTGCACTAAAGGCGATCAGCTTTCCATCCGGTGAAAAAAACGGGGTTGATTCAATGCCCTCATCAACCGTAAGCCTTTTTGGCTGTGAGCCGTCAGGATTGGCAACCCATAGATCTTCGGCATAAATAAAAGCGATGTGGCTTGCGCTAATTGCCGGCTGGGAGAGCATCCGGGTATCTTTTGTGTCGATAGCTGATGCGGTAAAAGGTAAACTGATGGTTATTACCAGCAGTAGTTTAAGTGATAAAGAGAAATATTTCATGATCGGCGAGGTATTTTGTGATGTAAACTTCCGGTAATATACGCGAATTGAAAGTAAACAATTTTACGTTTCAAAATACCATAAATCAAAAATTACCATCTAAGGACTTTATTTATTTATAAATGCCAAAACGAAACAGGGCCGCCCTTTTAGGCAGTCCTGCTTTAACAAATATTTGTGTAATTTTTCACTTATAATGGGACACTTTTATTCGGGTTATTATTTATTGTTTAAAGGCATCCCACGAGGGCTGAAGCCGTTTTCACTTATAATGGAGCAAACAGGGTTGAGGTCCCGGGAAATTAACTCCCTGGTGACAATATCGTCAAAATAAATGTATCAATAATGGACATAGGTGTACCAATTACGAACAACTTCGTAAGAACTTTATTTTTAAAGCCTATTTAAAATCAGCAAGATAGCGTGTAGAATGATTTTTGCTGCTTAATTGGCGAATAGTGTTAACCGCTTTATCATTGTCAATTTGCATATCAGGTCATAATGGAAAAACTAAACACTGGTGTATTCTTTGGTACAACCGAGAGCAAACTTTCTTTGCCGGGTATTACGCTTACCCAAACCGTTTACAACCACCACAAATCTGTTCCGTGGCATTATCATGAGTGCGCTTATTTTTTGCTGCTGCTGTCCGGGCGTTTGATAGAAGGCAATAAGAAGGAAGTTAAGAAATGTGTCCCTGGTACGGTACTCTTTCACAATTGGCAGGATGCACATTACAATGAGAAACCGGGTGGATTTGCCTCCGGTTTTCATATTGAGATCGATTTGAACTGGTTTTCGAAATTAATGCCGGCCAATAAAATTGTTAACGGAAGTGTTGAGGTTTTGAATCCTAATATCAGGATTCAATTATACCAGCTACTGAAAGAACTCAAAAACCAGGATGATCTTTCCCGGCTCGTTATCGAAAGCGAATTAATCAAAGTCCTTATGTCCCTTAGTCCGCCGGAAATCCCAACGCACAAAAGCAGGCCGGCCTGGGTGGAAAGGATCCGGCAAATTTTAAATGACGATCTAAGTAACCCATTTTCATTGTCCATGCTATCTGACGAGCTTGGGGTTCATCCGATACATATCAGCAGGGACTTTTCAAGATATTTTGAGTGCAATTTAGGCGAATACATTCGGAAGTTGCGCGTACTGAAAGCTTTTGCATTGATGGGACAGGAAAAATTGTCCCTTGGAGAAATTGCTTTTAAATGCGGTTTCGCCGATCACAGCCACATGGTGAGATGCTGTAAAGATTATACGGCCTTCAGCCCGGCGAAATTCAGAAGGTTCATAATAACTTGACAAGATTTCAGATCGATTCGTTTCATTAGAATTGATTGTTAAAAAAATTTCGCTGGCAAGGACACGTTAACCTGGTTCTATTTTTCATTCCTGCTTTACCTTAAATTTGTCAAATGAAAAAATATATACTGACCATACTCCCTCTCGTTGCGTTTTTTTTACACGTACGGGGACAAGATGTCTATTCCGTCCAACAGTATCCAAATGCCAGCTTTAATTCTTTGCCGGGCAAGATCGTTTTTATGTCGGATTCTACTGCTTTAGGTGATCTCAATCCTGATAAAGTTATAAACAATTACCAGTTCAATTTAAGCCGCAACCTATATCTGAAAATTGTTCTGGCTAACTCGCTGACCAATATACTGCATAAGGCCAATCCCGCGCTATCAAATGAGCAGCTTCACCAGGGCACCCTGGCGTTTGAATTCGATATTGATGGCAAAAAATCATACATTGAAGAGATCAAAGCTTCCGCCCTTGGCGATTCGATTAAGGATACCCGCAAAGTAATCATGTTACCGTTTTACAGCGATAAAGAATATCGCACATGGGGACAGGGCCTATGGTACAGATTCCTGATGAAGGCAGGCAATGATGCGCTGACAACAGGAGATCATTTGCTGACCGTTAAAGTAATGCCCGATATCGCAACGCCGAAGTTCCAGGGACCCGTTATGGCAGAAGGCTCTTTTCATATTTTAGTTAAACCCGCCTCTGTTGCCCAAACCGAAATACAGCCTATCACCGGTGAAAGTGGCTGGCCAATATCCGAAGACTCTTACGATAAGGATAAAATCCGTGAGCTTAATTCCCTGATCGCGCAAAATAAATTCAGACATATTTCAGGTGTTGTCGTTATCAAAGGCGGCAAATTGCTTATCGAAGAGTATTTTAATGGCCAGGGGAGAGACTCACTGATCAATCCACGGTCCGTTAGTAAAAGCGTTACGTCGTCAATGATGGGCATCGCGTTAAAAGAGGGTTACATTAACAGTGTAAATGAAACACTCGATAAATATTATGCGATAAATAATTATAAAAACTATTCATCGTATAAAAAAGACATCACGATAAAAAGCCTGCTCACGATGAGTTCTCTTTTCAATGCTGATGACGGCGATTCAGCGTCACCGGGCAATGAGGACAATATGTACCCGACCGCGAACTGGGTCAGTTTCGCCCTGGGCCTGCCAATCGACACCGGTAAATTGCAGGAAAAAAAATGGCATTACTTTACTGCGGGCATTGTGTTACTCGGGGACATCCTTAACAAGTCAGTTCCCGGGGGCCTGGAAAAATATGCAGACGAAAAACTGTTTAAGCCGCTGGGTATAACACATTATGTTTGGGCCTTTACGCCGCAGCATGTTCCTAATACAGCAGGCGGCTTAGAGATGACGCCGCTTGATTACGCTAAATACGGACAATTATATGCCAACAACGGGGAGTGGCACGGTACGCAGATTATTCCAAAGGGATGGATCGGACAAACGTTTCATCACTACATGACTTTACCAGCTCAAAACGGTGGCGGATTTTATGGTTATCTGTTCTGGAACAAAACATTCATCGTAAACGGCAGGTCGTTAGAAACGTACTTTTGCACGGGAAATGGCGGAAATAAAGTCTACATTTTTCCAGAACAAAATATTGTTGTTGTAATTGCTGCCACGGCCTATAATACACCATACGCACATCCCCAGGCTGATAAAATGATGCAGCAATATATTCTGCCCGCCATTCAGCAGCGATAAGAAATAACGAATATGACAAATTTGTTCAGATGAAAAACGAAAGCAAAAAGGCCATCCTATCGATAGCCTTTCTGCTAAACAATTAATGTTTATTAAAAATTAATAATCTTAAATACTTTCGGTGCCAGGTTCATGGTCAACCATCCGGCCGGTGGTACGGCCATAAGGTTTGCTTACAAAATCGCCTTTTGCATTACCTACAGAAGGAAATTCATGCGGTTTTGGCGGGGTAACTCCGGCTTGCTCACTATAAGAAGCATCGCTGCCGCTTTGTTGCTGCTCCTGCTCTCTATGCTGGGGATAATCTAACCTCTCGTGCTCCGACTCCCTCTTTTCAGGAATTTCGTTTGGGCGGCCCTTGGATAGGCGTTCCTGATTTTTTCCGGTTTTTTTATTTTTAGATTTCATAGGTTTATTAATTTATAATTAAAATAAACCAATATCCATGCCAATCTGTCAAATAATGAAATAAAATATCGTTTAGAGCAAAGTCAGCTACCGTTGCAAACTGCTAACTAAGAACTGCCAACTGCAAAAATCAGGCATTTACCAAACACAACTCACGCACTTTGGCAACGGTATAATCCACTTCTTCTTTGGTATTATATTTTGAAAATGAAAACCTGACGGAAGGCCTCGACGGGCTTGCGCCAATTGCAGTAAGTACGTGTGAGCCAATATCACTGCCCGAGCTGCATGCGCTGCCACCTGATGCCGAAATACCTGCAATATCAAGGTTAAATAAAAGCATATCCGCCATTTCCATTTCGGGAAAGGACACGTTTAATACGGTGTACAAACCTTTATCGGCAGCTATCTCGCCGTTAAAATCTATGCCGGCTACTTTTTCTTTTAGCTGACCGATCATGTAGGTTTTTAATCCCTGAATGTATTGCTGGTGCTGGTCCATTTCGGTATATGCAATTTCAAGCGCTTTGGCCAAACCGACAATACCATAAAGGTTTTCGGTGCCCCCGCGCATATTGCGTTCCTGCGAGCCGCCATAGATCATTGGCTTTATTTTTATCCGGTGGTTTACGTGTAAAAAACCAACACCCTTTGGCCCATGTAGTTTGTGCGCCGCGCATACCATAAAATGGATTTTAAGCTTACTGAGGTCGTGCGCATAATGGCCCATGGTTTGCACCGTATCGCAATGAAAAATGGCGTTATACTGCTCGCAAAGGTCGCCAACAAGGCTTATATCAGTTAATGTACCGATCTCGTTGTTGGCATGCATTAAAGACACAAAACTACGTTCGTTATTTTGCAGCAATGTTTCCAAATGATGATAATCAACATTGCCTTTGCCATCAACATCAACAAAGCTTAGTTTTATCGTTCCAGCTTTCTGCATGGCTTCCAGCGTATGGATAACCGCATGATGCTCCAGGCGGCTTGTAATGGCATGCTGTATATGATTATCTGCAATTCCGCAGCGGATAGCAGTATTATCGGCTTCCGTGCCGCCGCTGGTAAAAAATATTTCAGCAGGTGAGGTATGCAATAAATTGGCGACAGTTTTACGCGCCTTTTCTATCAGCGCCCTTGACTCCCTGCCATGCCCGTGAATAGAGGATGGATTGCCATAGTTGCTTTCCATAACCTTATACATTTGTTTCATCACTTCGGGGTCGAGTGGTGTGGTGGCAGCATTATCAAAATAAACACGCATGAGGAGTTTTGAATTAGTGAATTACTGAATTATTGATTTAGTGAATTAGTGAAGTTTTCTTTCACTACCATTAGCGCTTATTTCTTAAATCACTAATTCAATAATTCACTAAATCAATAATTAACTTAAGATCTCTTTTATATCGGCAATTATCTTATTTGCAAGGTTATTTGCCACCGTTTCTGATGTACCTTCCGAGTAAATACGGATAATAGGCTCGGTATTTGACCGGCGCAAATGTACCCATTCTTTGTCAAATTCTATTTTAAGGCCATCGATCGTGGTATGCGGGTGCTTTTTGTATTTTTCTTCAATTTTAAGCAACAGGCCATCGATATCCATTTCGGGCGTTAATGTTATTTTATTTTTTGATATAAAATAGCCAGGATATGTACTCCTTAAGTGCGAAACAGACTTGCCATATTTTGCCAGGTGTGTTAAAAATAGTGCGATCCCCACTAAGGCGTCCCTGCCGTAATGTAACTCAGGATAGATAACACCGCCGTTGCCTTCGCCGCCGATCACCGCACTTACTTCCTTCATTTTGTTCACCACGTTCACCTCTCCTACTGCCGCCCCATAATACATACCGCCCGCCTTTTCAGTAACATCCCTTAAAGCGCGGGTTGACGATAGGTTCGAAACTGTATTCCCTTTGATATGTTGCAAAACATAATCGGCCACGGTAACCAGCGTATATTCCTCGCCAAACATATTGCCGTCTTCACAAACAAAGCAAAGGCGGTCAACATCAGGATCGACCGCAATACCCAGATCCGCCCTTTTATTTAATACTACCTTCGATAGTTCAGTAAGATTCTCCGGCAAGGGTTCAGGGTTATGAGGAAAATTACCGTCCGGCTCGCAATACAACTCAAATACAGTTTTTACGCCAAGCGCCTTCAATAAGGCCGGAACAAATATCCCCCCGGTCGAATTAACGCAATCAATCGCTATTTTGAAATCAGCATTTGCGATTGCTTTAGCGTCAACCAAAGGCAAAGCCAATATCAAATCAATATGCTTTTGCAGATAGTTCTTATCGTTGTTAACTTTTCCGAGGTCGTTTACATCTGCATATTTCAGATCGCCTTTTTCGGCTATTTCCAGTACTTCTTTTCCTTCAGCATCGCTGATAAATTCACCATCGGCGTTTAGCAATTTTAGCGCGTTCCATTGTTTGGGGTTATGGCTTGCGGTTAAAATGATCCCGCCAGCCGCCAGCTCCAAAGGAACCGCTATTTCGACAGTCGGGGTGGTTGATAGCCCCAGGTCAACCACATCAATACCCAAACCTTGCAATGTACCAACAACCAGGCTGTTAACCATATTGCCGGATATGCGCGCATCGCGGCCCAAAACAATTTTTCTTCGGCCCGTTTTCTTAATGGCCCAGGTACCATAAGCCGAAACGAATTTTACTATATCTACGGGCGTTAAGCCTTCGCCGGCTGAACCGCCGATAGTGCCCCTTATGCCCGAAATTGATTTGATTAATGTCAAAGTGTAAAATGTTTGTGGCAAAAATAAAAATATTTAAGCGAATTTAAGCGAAGCAGCGTATAAATCGGATTGTTTTAAGGCTCATTTTATTGGCTATATTTGACTTTTTCTTTACACAATCATCCAGACATCCGATGCCTGACTACTTTTTACAACTCGACCGGCATTTATTTTATTTCATTAACCACGAACTGGCGAATCCACTTTTCGATTTGACGATGCCCTATTTACGTAACGCGAAATTATGGATACCGCTTTACTTGTTCATCATTGTTTTTTGTTTATGGAGGTTTAAAAAACATGGCATTCTCATCATCTTATTATTAGCCCTATCGGCCGGTTTTGCCGATTTTACAAGTGCAAGCATTATAAAACCATTGGTTAAACGTGTTCGCCCTTGCCGCGATCCGGTAGTTTCAAAAACGGATATTGTCCGCATAAGCTGCGGAACCGGCTACAGTTTTCCCTCGACCCACGCTACTGATCATTTTGCGGTGGCATTTTTCCTGATCCTGTTATTTCATAAAAGGTGGCACTGGATATGGTTTTGGGGTATTTTATGGGCCGGGACAATCAGTTTCGCGCAGGTGTATGTAGGTGTGCATTTTCCCATCGATGTTTTTTGCGGGGCTATTTACGGGATATTGGTAGGATGGATGTTCTATAGCTTATTTTGGAAACTGCACATAAGATGGGTAAAAAAGGGTTTAATATCAGAGGAAAATGAAAGTGACTACAAATAAAAGGAGGTCGCCTGCTATTAAGACAGGTTTTGTCCTTGCGCAGATGATGGCTCACGTTTTGCTTTTGCAAAAATATCTAATTGCCTGGGTCAGGCAGAAAAAAATCGTAAATCGTAAGTCCGAAATCGTAAATCAAAGCTATCCCCGCATCTTATCCAGCAGGTCGCTCAACTTCCCTGCTTCTTCGTCAGTAAGGTTACTTTGCAGAAAGTCTTTTGCCTTGAATTCGCCGTCCATTTTGTTTAATATCCCGAGCCCTGTTTCGCTGATGCGGATATCCACTGCCCTTCTGTCCTTATTATTAGTGCAGCGGGAAACGAAGCCTTTTTGAACCAGGCGGTCGACAATGCGTGAGGCGTCCGACATTTTATCAACCATCCGCTCCTTCAATAAATTTACAGTGGCCGGTTTTGGGTATTGTCCGCGCAATATCCTCAATATATTAAACTGCTGCTGGGTAAGGTTATGTTTTTCGAACTTGCAGCGGAACGAATTACTCAGCCAGCTATCGGTATAGGCTATATTGATAACCAGTTTATGGTAATTATCTTCAAATTTGCTGCTTTGTATTTCGTCGTCTATCCGCATAGTTAATTTCAATCCTGAAAACACAAATATCCCCATTTATTTCGGAATTCGGATGGTCGATTTCGGATTTTGGATGTGCGTCCCGATAGCGATCCGGATCGGATTTTGAATTTTGATTTTTTAGTGGACTTTATTATTCCCGATTCGACTCATCAAACCGACCTGAATTATTCGAAATATCTTTATCCCGCCCTGGCTTTCCATAGCCCCATGGGCAATGCAGGCATTTATTTTTACAGCAATATCCGCGTTTTAAATGGTATTCTTTTGTAAAAACAAAGTTACCGTCTTCATTTATGTAATAATCAACACCTTCCTCCATCGTTAATTGAGCAGTTTCACAAAAATATCATCACCAAAATACTTTTTTAAATGCATGCCGTTGCCATGCAGGGTCCATATTTGTTTTGGCTGGGTGAGTTTTACCGTTTGTAAAATATCATTCCAATCCACGTGATCCGAAATAAACAGCGTGTCCTGCTTATTCACCTGCAGCGCTTTCCACCCCGATGCAAACAGGCGGGTAACACCCGTAGCTTTAATATAACTATCAAAAGTAAATGGCGGCACAATGTAAACAAACTCCTCCTGGTTTTTCATCAGCTTGCGGCTGTAAATTTGATATTTACCGGGGGGATACCCCATTTTTTCGTAAATAGCGTTAATAGGCATAATGCGGAAATGAACCAGTACTTTCTTTTGCGGGGCATAAGTATTGATCATATTGATCAGCCGCTGGCTTTTACCGAGGCCATAAGCGCCAAGCAATATGTTGGATTTAATGGCATTGATCTTTTCTATTTCAACAACCGGGTCGGGGTGTACGATCGCAGGATCGGCGAAAGTACTTTCGGTTATTAATATATCCGTTTTTATCCATTCAATTGGTTCGCAAGTTGCATCGGCCTGCAGTTTGTAGTCGCCTGTGTAAAGGTATCTTACCCCTTCATATTCCATCAGCACCTGCGCCGAACCGAGGATGTGCCCTGCCGGGATAAACGTTATTTTTACATCGCCTATGCTAAATGGCGAGTTGTACGATATGATATTAAAAACCTTCCCGGTGTTTTTCCCATAGCGCAATTGCATAAAAGCAAGTGTTGCTTCGGTACAATAAATTGTGTTATTGCCGCTAATTGCATGATCAGCATGGGCATGTGAGATAACCGTTGTTTTTACAGGCAATATAGGGTCGACATAAAAATCACCGTATTTACAGTAAAGGCCGTTGGCATTGAAGGAAAGGAAATCTTCTTTAACGTTCATTAGTTCACTGGTTCATTAGTTCATTGGTCTGCTCCGTTAAGGAAGTTCATTAGTTCACTGGTTCATTAGTTGATTGGTCTGCTCCGTTAAGGAAGTTCATTAGTTCACTGGTTCATTAGTTGATTGGTCTGCTCCGTTAGGTAAATTCGCTATCCCCGCGATAGGTATGCGCCCTGACCAGTGAACTAATGAACTAATGAACGAAATCCCCGGTGCAATTCCAAAACCTGCGGGATAACTAATTGTGTGTCGTCATTTATAATGAGGTAATCAGCCAGTTTGGCCTTCTTTTCTTCCGGAAACTGGTTGGCCTCGCGTTTCTCAACTTCATCGCGTGTGATGCCATCTCTTTCCATTACACGTTTTAAGCGTGTTTCAAGCGGGGCTTGTACCATAATGGTATAATCGCAGAATTTGTGCGCGTCACTTTCAAATAGTAAGGCCGCTTCTTTTAACACATACGGCACGCCGCTGATGGATTTAACCCATGCATCAAAGGCGCGGAAAGTAGCAGGGTGAACCAGCGAATTTAATTTGGCAAGCTTTTTTTTATCATTAAAAACGATCTCGGCGATATGCTTGCGGTTTAATGTGCCATCTTTAAAATACGACACTTGACCCAAGGCCGATTTAATGCCACTAATAAGCTCATCATCGGTTACCATTACGCTTTTTGCGGCGTCATCAGCATTAAAAACAGGGACACCCAATACCTCGAATACCTTGCTTACAGTGGTTTTGCCGCTGCCAATATTCCCGGTTATGCCAATTTTAAGCATTATTTTTTGATGATAAAGTCAATATTCTGCGGTTCGATCTTCACTACCCTGCAATATTCGGGCACTTTGGACAGCACAACAGGCAATACCTTATAGCCGTGCAGGCGCCATAGGTCGAGGTCCGCATTTGCTTCAAAAAAATCTTCGTCTATTTCTTCGAACCTGCTTAACGAAGTGGTAAATGTTACTTTGACCTTTTGAGGGAATATTTTTACGTCCTCGTAACTATGGTTATTTATTAATTTAACCGGCACCTCCAAAACTTTTTCGGTAAATTCATCAACGGGGATAGTTACCTGTACATTTTTAGGGTAGACACTCAAATTCCCTTCCTTAACAGGTTGTAAATTCACAAGCGCATTAACTGTTTCACCCACGCTATCAAGCTTTAAGGTATCCGATCTCCACTCCGTTATTTTATCAATAACATTGGCAGGGCCGTTAATAATAACATAGGCAGGCTTAATATTAATATTGCCTGATTGGGTAAACTGGTGCTGGTATTTTACAGCCATTATTAAACGTACGGGTATCCTTTTTACTTTCCGGTTCGAAAAATCAAAGTAAAGCGTATCCGGGATAAACCTGGTTATTTGCTGGCCGTTCTCCCTTTTAGTGTTGATCTGGTCCAACTGTGAACCAAGTACCACATAACTTTTGTCCTCAAGTGTCTGCAGGTCAACCGTAACCGACTTATTTCCAGAATTCATTTTTGAAAAAAGCATATCCCAGCCTGTCCCGTTAATAATCGCGTTAACAGTGTCCGACTGCAAAGAATGGAAGGCCCGCTTTTGAGGTGTGTTCCTGAAATCCAAAATTTCTTTTACGGTGTACTTGTGGGGGTTTGACAATACCGTAACCATCCATGCAAAAAGTGCGAGCAGCAGGCACGTAAAAAATGCCGATACCCTTCTCCGTTCAATTGCAGATAATTTAATTATTGCCATTTTTAAAGGTAAAAGGATGAAAGGTAATGGGTGACAGGTAAAGGGTGAACCACTTAAACCTTTTGCCTTTTACCTTTCGCCCTTCACCTAAAAATTATGATTTAGTAACCGCCGGTGGCGTATTCAATGCCTTCGAAGCTTCTAATGATATTGCTGATTTATCGAAACGTATCTTGCCATTATCAACTTCCACTAAAAAAGTAGCTTCAGCAACCTCAATTATTCTGCCATGTATGCCGGCAGTAGTTACCACCCTGTCGCCTTTTTTCAGTTCATTAACATATTTTTTCTGGTCTTTTGACTTTTTGACTTGCGGGCGTATCATAAAGAAATAAAATACAACCGCAATTAAGCCGAATGTAATTATTTGTTGTGTACCAAAACCAGTTGCGGCTTGTAATAAAATAGTAGCTATCATTTTTTTATTGTTTCTATTGTGCTGTTAATTCGCCAATTAAATGCACCACGTTTTGGGCCGGCGCTGTATTGGCTGTTATGGTGATCAATTTATCCTGCAGGCCCGGCGATTTACCCTTGCTGTCAAAAGTGACATGAATAATACCGTTCTCCCCTGGTTTGATCGGGGTTTTTGGCCATACGGGCTTTGTACAACCGCATGATGCAAAACCATCAGTAATGATCAAAGGGGATTTGCCTGTATTTGTAAATTTAAAATCGTAACTAACTTTATTGCCGACGACCAGTTTACCAAAATCATGGCTCTCTTTTTCAAATTTCATTACAGGTGCATTTTCCGCATTGGCTGACGTATTGCCGGCTGTTGCCTTGCCGGCATTATTGCATGCAGAAAATAGCATTCCTGCTGCTATTAAGCTAAAAAAAAGGTGTTTCATTGTTATTATTTGCTTTTTAATGGCAATGAAGCTATCACGGGTTATTTTATTGTTTTTAATTGGCAACCCGTGATGGATTCATTGTTATTCTTCTATTAATCCTCTGCCTATTTTATTTATTTTATTCTGTGCTTTTAAATCGGATAAAATCTTGTCTAAGATACCATTTATAAATGAATTGCTTTTCGGCGTACTAAACTCCTTTGAGATCTCCAGGTACTCGTTGATGGTTACCTTTACCGGGATGGATGTAAAATTAACAAACTCGGCAATGGCCATTTTCATTAATAAAGTATCCATCATCGCAATGCGGTCGGGTTCCCAATTTTGGGTTTTATCGCCAATCATTACCTGGTATTCGTCATTATGCCTTATACTTTCTTCAAAAAGATTTACAATAAACTCACGGTCATCCTCCCAGTTGCCTGTCACTTCCGCCAGTTTATTCTGTTCCGGGTTGTCGTATGCAAAGTTTTTAAATGTTTTTGCTATTAACGCCTGCAGCACATCCTTATCAACGGGCCAGTAAATAAATTTATCCTCAAAAACCTGTTCAGCCAATGATGATTTTAATATTACCTTTTTGAAAATGAATTTTATGATGTCCTTATCCGTCTGTATAGTGTCCCCGGTTTTTTTAAGGTACTCATTATAGTCATCGGAGTTTTTCAGAATTATGAACAGCGATTTGGTTAGCTCGGGTTCAAAATCCCAGGCTACCTTGTATTTCTTTAACGCGGCTAAATACTCTTTATTTTTTAGCAATGACAGAATAAACCTGTTGCTTAATATTTTAACATCAGCATTAAGGTCCTCGGCCGTAGGTAAATGCTTATTGGCCCTTTCGCGGGCGTCATCGGCAGCATAAGCCACTACTTCCGAAATTAACGACAGCATCCAGATATACATTTCGTATACCTTGTCAACACTCTGTAATAAATTTTTTTCATGTTGTTTTATGTCGCCGCTGTGCGATTGATGATAAGCGTATAACGACTGTAAAACTTTTACCCTTAGGTGCCTGCGATTTAACATTGTGGTAAGAACGATTTTAGTCCGCCTTTCGGCGGATCTGGTTATTTAACTAATATGATGATTTAACTTTTTTAATGTCTGCTATTCTTTTTTCAGCAATTTTATTAGCCGCTTCAATGGTTGAAATATTTTCGGACTTTGAAAGTTTTAAAACATTACGCGTTGCCTCGTAGATATTTTCAGTTAGCTGCAAGGTGCGTTTCTTGCTAAAACCCATCAACTCCGAATAACAATTTATGATACCCCCCGCATTGATCACATAGTCGGGTGCAAACAAAATTCCTTTGTCCAGCAGCATCTTACCGTGAACAATTTCATCTTCCAGCTGGTTATTTGCCGACCCGGCAATGATACTACATTTAAGTTTTTTTATTGTTTGCGTATTTATTGTAGCGCCCAACGCACACATCAATTTCAAAAATAGTATTATTTGATACTGCCTCAGCGCCATATTTTTTTGCTATCTGCCCTACGCCCTCTTCGTTTATGTCGCTGGCGTATACTTTTGCGTTTTCATCGCGCAGCAATTTTACGAGATTTTCGCCAACATGCCCAATACCCTGCACAATAATTGACCTTCCGGTTAAATTATCATTGCCGTAAAGCTGTTTTACACAGGCCTTTATTCCCATAAAAACACCTAAAGCCGTGATAGGCGAAGGGTCGCCGCTGCCGCCTATACTTTCGGGCACGCCGGTGACAAACTGCGTTTCCATCCTGATGTATTCCATATCCCTCGGATTGGTGCCAACATCTTCGGTAGTAATGAATTCGCCGTTAAGGTTTTTTATAAAACGGCCGAACTTGCGTAACAATGGTTCAGTTTTATCTTTCCGGGCATCGCCTATGATCACCGCTTTGCCCCCGCCCAGGTTAAGCCCGGTTATGGCAGCCTTATAGGTCATGCTTTTCGATAGTCGCAAGACATCCTGCAAAGCATCTGCCTCAGTTTTATAAGCCCACATACGCGTTCCTCCAAATGCAGGCCCGAGGGTAGTATCATGAATAGCGATAATGGCTTTTAAGCCTGTTTCGGGGTCGCTGCAGTAAACAACCTTTTTATGGCCATAAGCATCAAGCTGGCTAAATATCGATCCGTCTGGATTGGGTACAGGCATCAGGTGTGAAAAAATGAACGCTTTTGCGCTCCGACAAAAGTATGTGTTTTTTTTATAGTGACAAAGTTAATTTTGGGGTCCGAAAAGTTGGGAAAGTCGGAAAGACCGAAAGATGATTGTATTGGGTGTGTGCTTTATTCTGTCGCCGCAGATCCCATTAATGATACAGGGGCCTCTTTAGTTTAATCTGCAAGTAGATTTTTGAAAGCCTGAAGCGAAATAACATTGATTACCGGGAAAGGCACCGATTTCAGCGCATTAAAGTGTTTATCATCTGTGACCAAAAAATGAACGTTACCTGCGAATGCACAATCTGAAAATTTATTGTCTTCCACGTCGGCAGGTACAAGGTTCAGGCGAAAATGAACATCAATTTTCTTTACATTGGGAAGCAATGAGAAAGCGCCGATAATAAGTTCAGCTGTTTCTTTTGAAAATATATCGCTTACCTTTTCTTCATATTCAAGTTGTATGTCATTGCTTATGTACAATTCATAAGCATTTTCGTAAAGTTTATCCAAAATGATGGCAAAGGCTGATCTCCCGGATATGGATCGAAGCAGGGCGTTTGTATCGAGTACGATTTTTAGTTGCGGCATTACTAACCCTTCAGCATTTCCCTAAGCTTTTCATCAGAATAACCTTTTTCGTCCCAAGCGTCGTCGGCTTTATCACGGGCCTTATCAAGTAGAAACCTGGCAATTACATTCTTTAGTTCGGCCACGTGTGTATCGGGAA
>Ga0206978_1044_pt1 | contig 28820 bp, 20 predicted proteins | sample Alteio_BWMinCont_21_FD_153477 | JGI IMG/M metagenome (GOLD analysis project Ga0206978, IMG submission 153477) | Enriched cells from forest soil in Barre Woods Harvard Forest LTER site, Petersham, Massachusetts, United States -... | ecosystem: Environmental > Terrestrial > Soil > Temperate forest >...
ATTGGGAACTTCGCGCGCAAGTTTTTTGGCGACGGAATAGTAGCTTCGGGGATCATCGGGTTCGACAGCGGTCGGGCACACGATGACTTCTGCCCCGAGAGCCTTGAGAAGATCGACTTTTTCCTTGGATTGCTTGTCCGTGATGGTGAACACCATCTTATAGCCGCGGACGGCGGCGACAAGAGCGAGGCCCATGCCAGTATTGCCGGACGTTCCTTCGATGATTGTGCCGCCGGGCTTGAGGAGGCCGCGCTTTTCAGCGTCGTCAATCATGGTGACGCCGATGCGGTCTTTCACCGAGCCGCCGGGATTGGTGTAGTCGGCTTTGACAAAGATCTGCGGCTTAAGGCCTTGATTGATGCGATTGAGGCGCACCAGCGGCGTGTGGCCAATGGCTTCGAGGATGTTGTTACATAGCATGAAATTTTCCAGGGCGCGCCCCCGCGAGAACATCGCACTGGGGCTGTGCCATAATTCTTTCAGTTTAGCATGCAGCCTTGCGGCGACACAGGAAGGTGAGGCGAAGGAGGCTCATTTGGCACGGGAGAATATTTCGAGCGGAACAGCTTGGGAACCGATCGTGGGGTACTCGAGAGCAGTGCGCATCGGAAATGTGATAGCGGTTTCGGGCACGACGGCTACTGGGCCGGACGGCAAAATTGTGGGAGTGGGCGACGCGTATGCGCAGACGGTGCAGACGATTCGAAACATTGAAGCGGCGCTGGTGAAAGCGGGGGCGGGATTGAAGGATGTGGTGCGGACGCGAATTTTCGTCACTAACATTGCGGAGTGGGAAAAGATTGGGCGGGCGCATGGCGAGTTTTTCGGGGCGATACGTCCGGCGACGAGCATGGTGGAAGTGAGCAAGTTGATTTCGCCGGAGATGTTGGTGGAGATCGAGGCGGACGCGGTTTTGGAGTGAAGTAGAGAAGTAATGAAGTAAAGAATTAAAGAGGACGGCTTCGGACGCAGGAAGAAAGACTTCATGAGCAGCGCGCTTTACGACGGGTTTATAGCGGACTACTACGACGAGTCGCCGATTATTCGGGGGCGAGTGGGGGATGTTGCGTTTTACCGCGATGCGGTGCATGAACACGGCGATCCCGTGCTTGAACTGGGCTGCGGAACCGGGCGGATTACGTTGGCACTGGCAGAAGCGGGACACCGGGTAACGGGGCTGGACATTTCCGAGCGGATGCTGGAGCGATGCAATCAGAAGCGGGCGGGATTGCGGACGGAGGCGCGCGAGCGAGTCCACCTAGTACAAGGTGACATGACGAAGTTCGATCTCGGGGAAAAATTCCGGCTGGTGATTATTCCGTTCCGCCCGATGCAGCATCTTCTGGAAGTGGAAAATCAAATGTCGTGCCTCGAATCCGTGCGGGAGCACCTTTGGGCCGACGGAAGGCGAACGGGCGAACGGAGAGGCCGGTTGATTCTGGATGTTTTTCAGACGGATGCGGAGCGCATGCATGATCCGGCGTATCAAGAAGAAGGGTTGGTGGCGGAGTATTCGATGCCGGACGGGCGGCGCGTGAGGATTATGGAGCGGGTTACGGCGTTTCACCGGGCTGAGCAGAGGAATGATGTAGAGATGATTTTCTATGTAAAGGACGCGCGGGGGAAAGAGGAGCGGCTCGTGTTTGCATGGACGCTTCGGTATTTCTTTCGGTATGAGGTGGAGCATCTTTTGGCTCGGTGCGGGTTTCGGGTTAGTGCGGTTTATGGAGACTTTGATCGGTCGCCTTTGACGGATAGTTCTCCAGAAATGATATTTGTGGCCGAGGCGGCGTGAGCTTGGTTAACCATTACTCGGCCCCCTGCCCATTTTTTGTAAACATTGCGTCTAAAGGACTTAGGTGCTCGCGTAAGTCGTATAGATGCAACAGTTGCAAAGGAATTCTGTAAGTGTTGCTGCTAAATGACTTAGAAAAAGCGGCGGCAGAGCCGCCGCACCCCTTAGCCTGGCGTTCACCTTGGCCCACGTTGAGTAGTGGATCAGGTTTTTTTAACACAGAGTTCACAGAGTTCACAGAGAGTTCGCCGGAGTTGGGTTGGAAACCGGAACTGCTGGGCGTGAAAAAGGAAAGAGCGGCAGGGTGGCTGCCGCTCTCGACTTTCGTGGAATTACTCGAGACAAATACTACTAGAGGTTATCGCCCAAGTCAAGACAAATCGCGTGTACTGAGGCTCACCAATGAGCGCGGATGCGGTACTTCAGGACGGACGTTCCGTTCTTGTCGACAGGGACGTTGAATTGGGCGGCGAAGGCGGCGGTTTTGGTGAATTTGTAGCTGGAATCTAGCATCTCCCAGTCACCGCCGATGGGCTCGTTTACTTGGACAGTGATGGGGCTGTCTTTGTGATTGCGCAGGGTGATTTCGTATTCCATTTCCCAGGTGTGGGTGTCGATTTTCTTGAAGTCGGTTTGCTTGCGCTCCGCGATTACATCGAAGGCGTTGCCGATGTGGATAGTCACGTTTTCGTCTTTGGGAGTGTGGCCGATGCGGTCTTCACCGACGAAGAGGATTCCGCCCCTGGAGTCCTTCTGGTAGACGCGGACGCCGCCTGCGGGCAGCGGCATGCCTAGTCCGGCTTTTTCTTCATTCTTAAATTTGTAATAGACCATGACGGGATCTTTTTGCGGCTGGCCGGGAGCTTGTGCGCTGCGGTAGTAGAAGTTTTGGCCATTGACGACGAAGATTTTCTCGACCGGGACGCCGGTGCCTTCGAGGAGGCTGATTTGCTTGGTTTCTTTGTCCTCGACAGAGGTGCGGCGGCCGAGCGTGTAGAGATGATATTCGCTGAAATTTTCCTGCTGGAATTGGGCCGGGGCGGGGGCGGCTTTAGCCACGATGCGCGCGTCCATCATTTCATTCCGGCCTCGCTCCTGAATGCGGTTCAAGTCTCCCGCGACTAGCTGTAGGCGGGCGTTGTGGAAGGCGGTGCCGCTGTTGTTGACCAGCGTGACCCAGCCGTCGAGGTCAGCGGCTTTGTCGTCGCGTGTGACGGTCAAAACATAATCAGAATTCCAGGACAGGCTGTTGGCGAGGTAAGAGGTTTCGATCTGTTGTTTGCGCGCGCCTGAATTTTCGAGAGACATGAGGAGAGTCGGGCGGTCGTAGAGATTCGCAGGAATGTCAGGGAAACGGTAACTCTCGGCATAGCCTCCGGTGACGATGTCGTTGCCGATTTTCCAGACTTGCCCATTGTTATCGGAAAGAAGTGTGGCTTTGATTTCTTCGCGCTTGGTGGTGCCGTTGTCTTGATAGGAGCGCACGAGCGTTACTTCCTTGCCGACGTATTTGTGCAGGAGCTTGGCGGGTTCCAGGAGATCGTATTCGTAGTTTTGCTCGATGACGCCGAGTTTGTCGGGATCGGTGAGAGAGCGGAAATGGACTGTCGCGGGATTGACGGTGGCGGCGATGTCCATGAACTTGAGGCGGAACGCGCCGCTCGGCAAGGTGATATTGCGAACGTCGCGCACAAGGGCAATGTTGGAATTGTAGACGGTGATGTTGAGATCGGCCTGATCGCTGAGGCTGGTGGATTGATCGGAGGCCGTGGCGCGAGGGGCTTCTTTATCTTGTGCGGCAAAGACTTGCTGCTTGTAGCTCGCGGGATAAAAGAGCGCGGCAGCAGCCACCAATGCGGCTGTGCTGGATAGAATCCAAAGCACGCGGCGCTGAACTTTTGATTTGCGGATTTCCATGATGTTCACCTCATTCAAGATTTCGCTTCCAGCTTAGAACGGCGGCGCGCGAATTCCTTGCAGGAGGCGGGAGCGAATGCTTGCCAGTTACTACTGGGCCGAAACCGGGGACCAGGTCACTCCACCGTCGGCGGTCTTATAGATCTTGAGGACACCGGTCTGTGGGTCGGCTACAAACCAGATCTGCGCGTGCATGGCATCGGTGGCACGAATACCTGTGAGGTCGTTTGTGACCGGAGAGTCCAGCTTGTTCCAGTGCGTGCCGCCATCGGTAGTGCGCAGGATGGTTCCGGAGGCGCCGACAATCCAGCAGACTTTTGCCGAGGGAGCGGAACCTGCGAGCAGATCGGTGTAGACGCCACTGATCTGCGGCGTCCAATTCACACCTTTGTCCTTGGAATGTTCGAGAGAGCCGGCCGGACCGATGCGCCAAGCCTGCTTTTCACCTGGAGCCCAGAAGACGCGGGGGTTCTGGAGCGCGGCGGCGCGCATCATGGCGCGTTCAGTGACGATGGATTGGGGAGCCGCGGACACTTCAACGGATTCTGTCACCGCTGAGACTGCATCCGCGTTCGCTGCGTTTGCTTTGGGTGCGGCGACGTTTGATGCGGGAGCGGGCACTGGTTGAGGAGCTGCCGGTGCCGCGCCCCCGACCGAAGCCGGTTTGCCTGCAGCGGGCTGCGGAACGCTGCTATCCGCGAGGAAGCTGGGTTCAGAAGGCAGGGGCGGGGGCGGCGGAGGCGGCGCAGTTTTCAAACGTTGTACTTCATCAAGCCTATCTCCTGCGCTGGGGGAAACCTGCGCGTCAAGCTTCTTTCCAAGGAGGGCACCAGCGGCCCCCGGAGCGGCGTGCATAGTTTGTTGCTGTTCTTGTTTTTGCAGGCTCAAGGAAGGTCCATGAGAGGGCTTTGCCGCAGCCTGAAACGGGGACTGTTGCGTTAACTGGACTTGGTTCTGGGGCGATTTGGAAGCGAGATCACGATTTGCCGAGGCGGCGCCGGCATCGGAGGGAGCGCCGGGCTGATCTTTCTCCTTGCGATCATTCTCCTCGCGTTCATTCGGGATGACGCGAGTGGCTTTCGAGGAAGGCGCGACGATCGGGGCTGGCCGATTTTCTGCAACTTCAGCGGCCGTTGATGGTGCGACCGGCAAAGGCTTCGGTGTTTGCAGGGAAACCAAAGCGATCAGGCCAGCGGCGATGGCACCGACAGGAACGAGCCAGAGCCAACGCAGATTGTGAGGAGGACTTGGACGAGCGATGTGTGCAGGTGAAGCAGTTCTACCAGAGAAAACAGATTCCTTCAGGACCACAACGTTTTCGCTGGTTTCCAGATTAACAGGAATTTCGAGAGGCGTTGCGAGATAGGCGAGGACAATCTGGCAGCTGTCGCAGCCTACGACATGTTGTTTCCAGAAATTGCGTTCTTCGAGAGAGAGCGAACCATCGTGGTAGGCTGCGAGAATTTCGGGATCGGGGCAAAGTTCTTCCAGCCGTTCTGAAGCCCCCCCGGCAAGGACATTGGCATCCGGACTGGAGGGCGCTGAGGAACGCAGATGGCGGGCGAGCGCTTTTTCAAAGTTTCGGTCGCGGTCGTCAGGCGCCATGGTCTTCTCCTTTCTTAGAACGAGAGTTGGCTGGGTTCTTGCATTGAGAGTTGATGGAGCGGAGTTTCATGGGCCGGGCCTCCCGGGTGCGGGAGTGGGACGGGTGCGGCGCTCCAAGAGCTTTTCGAGATCGAATGAGGCGTCTGCAGAGGCGTATTCAAAACAGAGAGAAATTTGCGCATCGCTAAGGCCGAATTCGGCGGCGAAACCGTTGGCGGCGGGGCAGCCGTTGCGGAGAGTCTCTTCGATGGTGCGACGGAGAACGAGGCGAATGCGATCGAGATTGCGCGAGACGCTGGACTCGTGCTCGCCGACTTGCCTGCCGATATCGGCCAGGGTTTGCTCCTTGGCGTAGTATAGGCGCAGGCGCTGTTCATCGCGCGCATCGAGGGTTGTGAGAGCTGCTTGCAGGGCGCGGACGAAAAGAGAGATGTAGCGCTCGCGATGCGGGTCGGCGGGCTGAACGGAAACGGCATTTGGAATTTTCTGGGCGCTGGGTTTTGCGTCATCGTCGTCGAGGGATTCGAAGCGGCGGCCCGCGCGGATGGCGTCAATGTGGCGCTGTGCGAGCACAACGCGGAGCCAGGTTTTGAGCGAGCTGCGCCCGTGGAAATAGCGGAAGAGAGAGCGGTCGCGGCGGGCGCCATCCGTGAGTCCATAGAGCTCGGCAAAGAGAGAATCGGCGAGTTCGCAGGCTTCCGGGGAAGCCGAGCTGCAACGCAGAACCGCGGCCGCAGCGGCGCGAAGGTAGGGCCGATACGCGCCGACGAAATGCTCCCACGCGGTTTCGCAGTTTTCCATGCAAGCACTGGCGAGAGCCAAGTCTTCGAGATGCAAGGCGGCCAGGTACTCATCGATCTTCTCAGCTGCCAGGGATCCGCTGGCAAGTCGTTTCTCCGCGCTGCGCTCTAGGGAAGCAGCGAATCGTTCGCGGGAGAGGCCCCAGCGGCCGGCTTTGGACTGCGCATAGAACCACTCCAGCCTGGCCGGCGACGGCGCCAGCGCTTGAGCTTGGCCGACGCGACCGGCAGGCTTTTTGCCTTCTGAGCGGGCTGAGGTGTCTTCCTTCATGAGCAATTCAGGTATTTACAGTATGGCAGAGCATCCAACGCCATAAGTATCCTCGGCATCCTATGAGCTTAATCCAGCCGGAGACGAACTGTAGGTAAAAGTACAGACCCGAAAGGGCCGGTTTGCGGTATCCTATACGGGTTGCGCTTCCAACCCCGCAACTAGAACCGCCTCGCCGGGTTAGCAGATGGGTGCAAACCGTGCGCTCGCGGGACCATTAGCGACTTCGCGACGCTAGTACGAAAGTCCTATTAGGCCACCCTCAGCCCCGTAAGTACCCTAGTACTTGTAAAGCGCAGGTTTCGAAAAAACTGGCGAACTTGGGAATGCAGGGCCTTTCTAGATGTCCGAGGTTCCCGAAAATGAGTATCTCGAGGCGGCACGCGGATGACAACCATGATTTCAGATCGACCACGGAGCTCGACGCGGCTGGGCGTCGGATTAGACGCCGACCGGCGTCGTTCACCTAACGCGGACGCGTGGAAGACGGCCATCGGTACGAAGCCGATAGCCGCTCGGCTGGCATTGCTGCCAGACTCGAAGCCCCGCTGGAGCCGGATAGGCGTCAGCGCCGGAGTTCAACTTAGTTTGCTGATTTTTTGCGTGCTGATTCCGCTAATTTATCCGGACCAGTTGCGGACCGCGTTGAACTATCGAAATGTCGAGATAGCCACGCCGCTGACGGAGATTCCCGTGGCACCGCCGCCCCCGCCACCTGCAAAAGTGGTGAAGGCGAAAACGCCCCCACCGCCGCCAAAACCGGCAGTAGTCGAACCAGTGAAGCTCGATCCTAAGAAGCCGCACATCTTCGAAATTCCGAAGGCCGTGGTGCCCAAGGTGCAAAAAGTGGAAGCGCTAGCGCCGGAGATGCAGGCGCATTTGGACGCCGCAAAAATCGATACGACGAACAATGGACCGAAGAAGCCCAAAGAAGACGTGAAGCTAAATAATATGGATTCGTCGGGAAGCGCCGCACCAGCGACCGTGAAAGCGCCGGTGGATAAGGTGCAGACGGGCGGCTTTGGCGATCCGAACGGGATGGCTGGCAAGGGCGACCCGAATCACGCGACCAATGTGAACCGATTGGGTTCACCTGCGCTACCTGGTGGGCCAGGCTATGGCAACGGCACTGGCGGTGACAAAGGAATTAAAGGGACCGTGGCGAGCACGGGATTTGGGAATGGCATAGCCAACCCGCCGCCGAGCGGAGGCAAGCAAGGGAAAGTGGCGTCTTCAGGATTTGGCGACCAAACAGTGTCGGATGCGCCGAAGAAAAAGGTAGCAGCCGGAGGACCGGCGGACACGCCTGTTGACATCCTGGACAAACCGAAGCCGGAGTACACGGCCGAAGGGCGTAGTCTTAAGTTAGAAGGCGACGTGGTCATCGACGTGGTGTTTCTCTCGAACGGCACCATGCAAGTGAACCGCGTCGTAAGCGGATTGGGCCACGGCCTCGATGAGGCTGCGGTCCGTGCGGCCCAAACGATTAAGTTTAAACCTGCAAAGCGCGAAGGCCAGCCGGTAGATTTTCCGGCACGCGTGCGAATTGAGTTTCGCCTGGCCTATTGAGGGGAGAGAGAAATGCGTAAGCTAGCTACAGTTGTCCTCGGATTCGTTTTGGTTGGGTCCGGGGCCATCGCCAGCGCGGCGGCGGAACCGCAGCAAGCGCGGACGATGGATCAAGTGATCGACCGTGTGATCACGAACGAAAACCGTCTCGACCAGCAGATCCGGCAGTATTCGCCGCTGGTGGAGACGTACATACAGAACCTGAAACCCGACAAGGATCTCGGCTACGTCCCGGCAGGAGATAAATATTTCCTGGGGCGCGCCGATTTCGCGAAGGGCGTGGCGCTGGTGCCGTTGAGCGACGCGCAGAGCAAAGGGAAGAAAGTCTTCGGGTCGGTGGGAAATTTCTTTTCGTTCGCGATGCAGTTTCTTCCGGACGGTTTCCTGCAAATGATTTTCATCGACACGAACGGCTTCGACAAACAGCACTACAAGTTTGACTATGTGCGGCGCGAGTTTCTTGGCGAAGTGCGCTGCCTGGTGTTCGACGTCTCCCCGCAGGAAAAGTCTGGCAAGGGGCGGTTTCTCGGGCGCATCTGGGTCGAGGACCAGGACTACAACATCGTGCGCTTCAACGGCGCGTACAGCGGCGGGGGACACTCGAGCTGGTACTTCCACTTTGATAGCTGGCGAACCAATGTGCAGCCGGGCATGTGGATGCCATCGTTTATCTACAGCGAAGAAAAAGATCTGCACTATGCGATGAGCAAGAAACTGGACTTCAAGGCGCAGACGCGGCTGTGGGGATATAACCTCGGCCATGCGCAGCAGGAGCAAGAGCTCAGCAAGATTCTAGTTGAGACGCCGGTGCAGGACGATACGAAGACAGCCAATGACTTGACGCCTATCCAGGCACAGCGCTCGTGGGACCACCAAGCGGAAGACAACGTGATCGACCGTCTTGAGCGTATCGGATTGATTGCGCCAAAGGGCGAAGTCGACAAGGTCCTCGAGACCGTTGTGAACAACCTCGAGGTGACGAACAACATAGATGTCGAACCGGAAGTGCGCTGCCGGGTGATGATGACGTCAACGCTGGAATCTTACACCCTCGGACACACCATCGTGATCAGCCGCGGATTGATCGACGTGCTGCCGGATGAGGCCAGTCTGGCAACAATCATTGCTCACGAGTTGAGCCACGTCATTCTTGGCCACCGGATGGACTCCAACTTCGCCTTCTTTGACCAGTTGCTGGTCGACGACAAGGAAACCTTCCGCCACTTTGGTTTTGCGCGGACCCCGGACGAAGAAAATGCCGCCAACGCAGAAGCCATCAAGCTGCTGAGCAATTCTCCGTACAAGAATCAGCTTGGGAACGCGGGCCTTTTCCTTTCGGCACTCGCTGCGCGCCAGAAGGAAATTCCAAACCTGGTCAGCGCACACTTGGGTAACCGCGTGCCGGTGATCGGGGATCTGAAGTCATCGACTCCGGTGGACCCGAAACAGAATCCGCAGATGATCGCGGCATTGCCGATTGGCGGCCGCGTGAAGCTGGATCCCTGGAACGACACTCTCTCGTTGATCAAGAGCAAACCAGTGGGCACCGTCGCCGAGCGCGAGAAGATGCCGTTCGAGGTGACGCCTTTCATGCCCTACCTGACGCGGTTTGGCAGCGATGCAGGCAAACCGATCGCCGCTAGCGCTGTCACGCAAGGTGATCCGAAAGCGGGCGATGCGCCAAACAAACCAAACCAGTAAATCATGAAACTGGAAAAAAACGGCCCGGTGAAGATACCTTCACCGGGCCGTTTTCTTTGGATAGGGACACTTACTTTCCGGGTGCGAGATTCTGCATCAGCTTGTAGTTGAATTCCACACCATCGTAAAAATCCTGGACTTTTACGCGCTCGTCCTGACCGTGCGCCCTGCGATTGTCGAGGTCCAGGAACACACCTGCAATGCCGTAGGTAGGAATCCCGGCCATGCGCAAAAAGCGGCCGTCCGAAGCGCCTGTGTCCATCACGGGCATGATGGGGAGGGAGCCCCAGATGCTGGCGGCCGCGCTTTCCACGGCTTTCATCAGGTCCGCGCGAAGCGGGGAAGGCGGCACCAGTTCTGGCGCGACAAGATTGCCGTCGGCGTCGCGCTGCTCGACGAAGCTCACCCTGATCTGAGGGTCGTCCACGACCTTGATTAAAGTTTCTTTGATTTTGTTTGGATCTTCGCCCGGCAGGATACGGCAATTTACGTTGGCACGAGCAGTTTGCGGCAAGGCGTTCGGAGCATGGCCGCCAGAAAGCATGGTGGCCACGCAGGTGGTGCGAAGAATCGCATTGTAAAATTCATTTTCTGAGAGCCGCACCAGGACTGCGACATCTGGGGAGGGATTCGCCGCAGCTTTCATGTCCTTGGCCAGCGGACCGCCTTCGATGGCGGCACTTTTTTCAAGCATGGAGCGAGTAATTTCGTTCAACTCCACTGGAAAATTGAATTTTGACAGCCTCGTCAGTCCCTCGGACAAGTGATAAATGGCGTTATCGCGCGTCGGGCGCGAGCTGTGGCCTCCGGGATTCTTCACCTCTAACTGAAAATCGACATACACCTTTTCGCTCGCTTGCACGGCACCATAGATTTTCTTGCCCTTGTCGCTCATGAAATCGCCGCCATCGAGATTTACGCAGTACTCCGCCTCAATCCAATCGCGGTGATGTTTGAGCAGCCATTCCACACCGTTGAAGTTGCCGCCTTCCTCGTCGGCGGTAAGCGCGAGGATCAGATCGCGGTTAGGCGCGATGCCCGCTTTTTTCATGCGGATAAAATTCGTCACGAGGATAGCGGCGCCGTCTTTGATGTCCACGGTGCCCCGGCCGTAGAAATAGCCGTCTTTCTCGACGAATTGAAAGGGATCGGTGGTCCAGTCTTCGCGGCGCGCTTCAACGACGTCCAGGTGGGCCAGGAACAAGATTGGTTTCTGTTGGCCGGTTCCATGCAAGCGCGCGACTAGATTTTTCTTGCGGTCGTTGGGCCCGGCCACGATGACGTCTTGCTCCGGAAAACCGGCATCACGCAAGCGCGTGGCCAAAGCCTCAGCGGCGGTGGTCACGTTGCCAGCGGAATCCGTCGTATTGATTTCGATCAGCTGCTTGAAAATCTCGCGCGACTGCTGCCGGGTATCGTCCGGTCCTTGCGCGAAGCCGAATGGCGCAAGGCTCAAAAGCACGCCGAGCAGCATCATCCAGTTTTTCCTTTTAGGCATTCGAAGCTCCTTGCGAAAAACGCGCTTTGCCAGCGTAACGGTCGCATCGCAGGTGCGTCAAACAGTTTGGCGGGCGAGGGCTCTAGAGACTATCGCGGCAGGTTGCCTCGCCCCTGGCGCATTTCATAGACTGGCTGAGTGGCAACGATGGGAGGATGACGTGACATCAACCAAGAAGCGCATGACGCAAATTGCTTTAGGTGCAGGATTGTTTATTGCGGGAATCACAGCGGGTTCGCTGCATGCCGGGAGTGTGGCGGGACAAAACCGGTTCGGCCAGCCGAAAACCGTGCTGCATGTTGTGATTTACAAGTTTAAGGACGCCACTTCAAATAACGATCGCGAGAATGCCATCAACGGGATCAGAGAGATGGCCGGCAAGATTCCGGGAATCAAGAATGTGTGGCTGAAAACGGAACGCAACCAAATCAAGGATTTCAGCGGCATCTACGCGATCGAATTCACAAGCGCGGAAGCTGCGGCCGACTACTCCGAGAGCCCGATTCACGAGGCTTGGTCGAAGAAGTGGCAGGAGTTGCGAGAGAACAGTCTCTCGTTCCAGATTTCAAATCCTTAGAGGCGCTTGTAACTGCGCGTGGATTTGTTAGGCCGCGCAGCGATACATTCGTCAGCTCTTGCGGACAATCCCAAATCTGCGTCGAAAGACGGCGTCCACCATCCTGTCCGACAGTAACCGCTTGCACCATTTCGCGACGACCGCTAACCCCGTAACGAGGTAGCGAATTTTCGGATTCGGCGCTTCAATCGCCTGCAGAACAATACGTGCGCAATCTTCCGGAGTAGTTTTCGATTTGGTGCGGGCGCCCGTGACGCTGGCGAGGAATCGCGCGTACAGCGGGGCGTAGGGGCCGTTGCTCATCTTGTCCAGGTAGGGTTTGGAGAGATCCATCGCGGCTTGCTGGATGCCGGTGACGATGTAGCCCGGCTCGATCAGGACCACCTGCACGCCGAAGGGATAGAGTTCGAGGCGTAGCGCGTTGCTCATGGCTTCGAGCGCGAACTTGCTGCTGCTGTAAGCGCCTTGCGTCGGAGCGGTCACAAATCCGGAGACGGAGCTCATCATCACAATGCGGCCGCGCTTTCGTTCGCGCATGTGCGGGACCACGGCCTGCGTGACGCGGAGTACGCCAAAGAAATTCGTTTCGAACTGGCGCCGCCAGTCTTCCATGCGCAAGTCTTCGACAGCGGCGGAGAAGTTAACGCCAGCATTGTTGAAGAGGACGTCAATGGCGCCCGCCTTGGCGAGAACGGCGGCCACAGTTCGCTGGACGGAAGCGTCATCGCAGACGTCGAGTTCCAGCGTTTCGAGCGGCAGATTCTTTTCTTTGGCCAGCGCGTCGAGCTGGGCGCGTTTTTCCGTTGAGCGGCCGGCGGCGAAAACGCGATAACCGCGTTCCGCGAGCAACAGCGCCGTGGCTCTCCCCAACCCGTCCGTTGCGCCGGTGATGAGCACGATTTTTTGAAGACCTGCGCCGTTCGACATTCTTCCCTCCAAGCCTGGAAAGCATTATGCTACCCCGGTTCTTCTCCGGAGCGAACGCGAAGTGGGCATGCTCTAAATCGGCTGAAACGTTTGTTGCGCACGGCCCGTCACATGGTGCAGCGCCCGGTCAGGTGCCAGGAAAAATACAAAAGTGAGGCGATGATGAGAATTCCGAGTGGAAGGTTGTGTGAGTTTGCTCCAGCGAGGCACCATCGGGTGCGGAGAATCTGGCTGGCGGCCGTGGCAGCTTTTCTTGTCACCAGCTTCATGGGCGGGCTTGCGCGCGCTCAGAGCGCTCAGGCGAACGATGAAGAGTACGGAAAGAAAATACGAGAGTTTACGACGGAGAAATTCTTCCTCACCGATCTCGTCGATCATCTCCCAGCTTCCTCGACCGTGCCCTCCCCGGATAATATTCTCGGCCACATCGTTGGCGCGCCGGACTTTCTTACTTATTCGAAGGACATCTACCGGTATTACGACGAGCTGGCAAAGGCCAGCCCGCGAGTAAAAGTCTACCGCGTGGGAAAAACGGAAGAGGGACGTGACTTTCTGCTTGTTGCCGTGAGCGACGAAGCCAACATCGCGCAACTCGACCATCTCCGCGATATCACCGCCAAGCTCGCCGATCCCCGCAAAATTACTGATGCGGATGCAAAGCAGCTCATCGCGGGTGGCAAACCATTTTATTGGGCTTCCGGTTCGATCCACTCGCCCGAGACGGGATCTCCAGAAATGTTGATGGAATTGGCGTACCGCCTGGCGGTGGAAGATTCGCCGCTTGTCCAGAATATTCGCAAGAACGCGGTTTTTCTGATTACGCCGATCGTAGAAGTGGACGGCCACGACCGCGTGGTGGACTCCTGGAATTACAAAAAGGCCAATCCCGACAAGCCGCAGCCGGACCTCGTTTACTGGGGACACTACGTACAGCACGACAACAACCGCGACGGCATCGCCATGGGCCTAAAGCTCTCGCAGATGATGATGCAGGATTTTTTCTATTGGCATCCGCAAGTGCTGCACGACCTGCACGAATCGATTCCGTACCTTTACGTCTCTACCGGCACGGGACCCTATAACGCGTGGCTCGACCCGATCGTGATCAACGAGTGGCAGAAGTTTGCCTACAACGATGTGCAAGGGATGACGGAGCGCGGCGTCGTTGGTGTGTGGACGCATGGGTTCTATGACGGTTGGGCGCCCAACTATATGTTTTATGTCGCGAATGGCCATAACTCGATCGGACGCTTCTACGAAACGTACGGCAATAGCACTCCCGAAACGAAGCTAGCGGAGCTGCCGCCGAGTTCCACGAGCCGCGCGTGGTTCCGCCCCAACCCGCCACTGCCCAAAGTTATGTGGTCGTTGCGCAACAACACCAACCTGGAAGAAAGCGGCGTGCTGCTTTCCCTGGACTACACCGCGCAACACGGGCAGGAACTCCTGAAGGATTTCTATGAGAAGAGTAAACGCTCCGTTGCAAAAGCCACGACGGAGGGCCCCGCCGCTTGGGCCATCTTAAATGACGGCAGGCGCCCAGCGCTTGCAGCACAGCTTGCGAATCTGTTGCAAAAACAAGGGGCCGAGGTACAGAAGCTCGAACAAGACTTCGAAGTGAAAGAAACAGCACCGCCAGCTTCGAAAGCGGCGGACGCGAAGGGCGCCGATGCGAAATCGGAGAAGCCCAAAGATGATGCAGCCGCTAAGAAAACCGAAGAGGCGAAAAGTACAAAGCTTCCGCTCGGCAGCTACATCATCCGGATGGACCAGCCTTACAGCCGGATGGTGGACATGCTCCTCGACACGCAATATTACTCGACCAGCGACCCGCGACCTTACGATGACACCGGCTGGACGCTCGGACCTCTCCGCAATGTAAAGACCGTGCGCATCACAGATACGGCGATTCTCAAAGCGCCGATGACGCTGGTGAGCTCTCCCGCCAAATTCGAGAGCGGCGGCGTGATTCCTCCGCACTCGGAGAAGGGCAAAGCGGCAGTAGCTGCGAAATTCTACGTGATCAACGCGACGGGCGAACCCAATTTGGCGACGCTGCGCTTTCGGCTGAAGGACGTAAAGTTCTATGCCGCGGAAGATGGCTTCGAGGCCGCAGGACAGAAATTCGTTCCCGGCACTTTCATTCTTCCGCTCGAAGGCAATCCAGCCGATCTGGATCTGCGGCTGAACGCAGCGGCCCGGGAGCTAGGCGTTCGCGTGATAAGCGCGGAATCCGTTCCGGCCGTGGTGCGCCATGAAGTCGGCGTGCCGCGCATTGCGCTGATGCACAATTGGACGGACACGCAGAATGAAGGCTGGTTCCGGCTCGCGCTGGAGGAGACCGGCGTTCCGTACGCCTACATTTCCGACATCAATGTGCGCAATACGGCCAACCTGCGCGAGAAGTACGACGTGATTTTGTTTCCCCCGACATTTTTCGGCCTTCAGCAAATTCTGAACGGCATACCGGCGCGCACAAACGCAGATGGCAGCGAAGCCGGCGGGCCGATTCCCTGGCAAAACTCTCCCACGACACCAAATTGGGGCGGAGTCGACGAGGCTGCGGACATCCGCGGCGGATTGGGCTTCGATGGCGTAGCTCATCTCAAGAAATTCATCGAGGACGGCGGGCTCTTCATTCCCATCGGCCCCAGCGCGCATCTGCCGATCGAACTTGGAATCACTGATACGGTGATCATCAACGATACGCACCAGCTGCAGGCGCGGGGAATGATCGCTCGCGCGACCGTTGAGGACAAAGCCAGCCCGATTACCTACGGATACGACGATTCCGTCGGCGTGTACTTTAATCAAGGACCGGTGTTTAGCGTTTCTGTTGCGGGCAGATTTGGCCGGTTTTTTGCCGACGATGCAGGCGGCTCGCGCCCCAGCGGCAGAGGCTCCATGGCTGATCCGGATATTCCGCAGGGCCGTGCATGGGCTGAGCCGGAAGCTCCCGTACACCGCAGCAAGGCGGAGCAAGAGCTTTACGTCAATCCCGAATTGCGTTCCGACTTGAGTTCGTTTCTTCCTCCGCCCTCGCTTTACCCGCGCGTTGTGCTGCGCTTCGCTGGCGAAAAGGACTTGCGGATTAGCGGAATGCTTGCGGGCGGCTCGGAGCTGGCGGAATCGCCGGCAATCGTCGACGTGCCGGTGGGCAAGGGGCACGTCGTTTTGTTCGCGACGAACCCCATGTGGCGGCAGGAGACGCAAGGCAGCTTTATGCTGCTGCTCAACGCCGCACTGAATTACGACCACTTGAACGCGGGGAAGAAAATCCCAGCACCGGCAAAAGCTAAGGCCGCGCCTGCGGCAACGAAACCGTAGACGGGCGCACCCGACAAATCAGCGTCTCGCTTTCGGCACACCCTGGCGCCTTCGCGCACCCGCGCGCAAGGAGGGCTGCTAAGATCGTTCTATCTCAGTAGCTTCCATTTGAGTGCGTGGGTGCGCCTGCATGGCCGACGACGGAAGTCCTTTAATTCGAGAGTCTAACGGGAAGTGGCGGCTTGGCTTCTGGAGCCTGATCGCGACGCAGTTTCAGGGCGCTTTTAACGAGAACGCGCTGAAATTTCTCGTCATCTACCTCATTCTTGCCATCGAGCACGACAACGCTCAGCGCGCAAACCATGAATTCCTCGTCGGCGTCCTGTTCGCCGCCCCGTTCGTTCTGTTCTCGTTGGCCGGGGGTTATCTGGCGGACCGCTTCAGCAAGCGTAGCGTCACCATCCAGACCAAAGTATTTGAAGTCGGCGTGATGCTGCTCGCCGTGGTCGCTCTGATCGGACCGAACTTTTCGCTGGCCCTGGCAGCCATCTTTCTTGTGTGCACGCAAGGAGCGTTCTTTGGGCCTTCCAAATACGGCCTGCTCCCTGAGCTCTTGCCCCCGGAAAAATTGTCCTGGGGCAACGGCGTGCTCGAACTCGGAACTTTCCTCGGCATTATCGCCGGAAGCGTGAGCGGATCGATCCTGGCCGCGGCATTCGTGGGACGACAGGTCTATTCCGGGGCGATTCTCTTTGCTTTCACGGTCATCGGTTTGGCCTGCAGCTTTGGCATAAGCAAAGTTCCTGCCGCCGATCCCACCAAGAAGTTCCATCTCGCCTCACTGGTCGATGTGTGGTCTCCCATGAAGTTGATCCGCGGCAATCGCATTCTTTGGCTCGCGGTGGCGGGAAACACCTACTTCTTCTTTGTAGCCGCTCTCTTACAGTTCAATATTTTCCTGTATGGGCAAGATGTCCTCCATCTCGATTCGTCGCACGGAGGCTTGCTGCAAGCGGCGGTGGCCATCGGGATTGGCGTGGGAAGCTTTGCCGCCGGATATCTCTCTGGTGGAAAAATCGAATATGGACTGATCCCGCTCGGATCTTTGGCGATGACTGCGTTCGGCCTTTGCCTGTCGATCCACGGATTGTCGTTTCATGTAGTCTTGGCGCTTCTGGCATGCCTGGGGTTCTCCGGCGGATTTTTCATTGTGCCGATCAGCGCGCTGATTCAACACATTCCCGAAGAGCAGCATAAGGGCATCGTTCTAGGCGCATCAAACTGGTTGTCGTTTGTGGGGATTGGCGTAGCATCCGGCGCCTATTATGCGATGTCGCGCTGGCTGGACCTGAGTTCCGAGGCCATTTTTCTGTGGGCTTCGGTTGCGACATTGGCTGCAACGGTTTACGTCCTCTACCTGCTGCCGGATTCTTTGCTGCGGCTTCTGTTGTGGATGCTCACGCACACGTTGTATCGGCTTGATGTCGCGGGGCGCGACCGCGTTCCGGCGCGAGGCGGTGCCCTTCTTGTTCCCAACCACGTCTCCATGGCCGACGCCGTGCTGCTCCTTGCTTCTGTCGACCGTCCAGTACGCTTCCTGATGTTCAAAGGCTCGTACGATCATCCGCTGGTGAAGCCGTTCGCGAAAATATTGGGCGTGATTCCGATTTCGTCCGACCAAGGTCCGCGAGAAATGATTCATTCTTTGCGCCGCGCGACGCAGGCGCTGCAGGACGGCGAGCTGGTTTGTATTTTTCCCGAAGGGCAAATGACGCGTATCGGCCAGATGATGCCGTTCCGCCGCGGAATGGAACGCATCATCAAAGGCGTCGATGTACCGATCATCCCTGTGAATCTTGACGGCGTGTGGGGCTCAATTTTTAGTTTTGCCGGCGGGCGCTTTCTGTGGAAACTCCCGCGCCATTTGCCATATCCAGTGCGCGTGACGTTTGGCGCGCCACTCCCTTCAACGGCGTCGGCGCAGGAAGCACGGCAGGCCGTGCAAGACCTCGGCGCGGAAGCGTTCGAGCGGCGAAAGCCACAAATGCGGCCCCTACCGCGGACATTTCTCTACACGGCGCGGCGCCATCCGTTTCGCTTCGCCATGGCCGACGGACAAACACCGAAGCTGACTTTTTTTGCCGTACTAGCGAGAACGCTCTTCCTCGCGCGGCGTCTCCGGAAAACGTGGCGGGGGCAGGAGATGGTGGGCATTCTTCTGCCGCCTTCGATTCCCGGTGCCCTGGTAAATTTCGCGGCGATGCTTATGGGAAAAGTGCCCGTTAATTTGAATTACACGGCGTCGAACGAAACGCTGGAGTCTTGTGCGAAACAGTGCAACCTAAAGACGGTGATCACGGCTCGCGCCTTCCTTGAACGCGTGCACGTCCAGCCGCCGGCAGAGACGGTTTTTCTCGAAGACCTGGCTCAGAATCCGCGTCTTAGCGAGCGCCTCGGCGCCGCACTAGCGTTTTTCCTTCCTGCGCGGCTCATCGAAAAGTATGCCGGCGCCAAACGCGCGACAAAACTCGAAGACATTGCCACGATTATTTTTTCCAGCGGTTCAACGGGTGAACCCAAAGGTGTTGTGCTGACGCATTACAATGTGGCCTCGAACGTGGAGCAGCTCAACCAAGTCTTTCTCCTGCACTCCGACGATCGCATCATGGGCATTCTCCCGTTTTTTCACTCCTTCGGCTTCACAGGCACTCTGTGTCTCCCGGCTGCGACCGGAATCGGCGTGGTGTTTCACCCGAATCCGCTCGATTCCCGCGTCATCGGCGCGCTCGTCAACAAATACGCCGTCACGATGCTTCTTGCTACGCCTACTTTTCTCAACGCCTACACGCGCCGCTGCGAGCCGGAGCAGTTTGGCAGCTTGCGCTTCGTAATGGCCGGTGCGGAAAAGCTGCCCGAACGAATTTCCCAGGCGTTCGAGGATCGCTTTGGCCTCCGCCCGCTCGAGGGGTACGGCTGCACGGAATGCTCGCCGGCCGTGACGGTGAACACGATCGATTTTCGTGCGGCATCCTTTCGCCAGGTGGGCGCAAAGCGCGGCAGCATCGGGCACCCGCTGCCGGGGATGAGCGTGAAAATCATCGACCCCGAAACCCTGCAAACTCTGGCCGTCAATCAACCAGGCTTGCTGCTCGTGCGCGGACCGAACGTGATGCAGGGCTACTTAAACCAGCCAGAAAAAACAGCGGCGGTTTTGAAAGATGGCTGGTACAACACCGGCGACATCGCCATGCTCGACGAAGACGGATTTCTTCGCGTCACGGATCGCTTGAGCCGTTTCAGCAAGATCGGCGGCGAAATGGTCCCGCACATCAAGGTCGAGGACAAGCTGCACGAACTGGCGCATGCCACGGAGCAAGTATTTGTAGTGACAGCCGTTCCCGACGAAAGAAAAGGCGAACGCTTGATGGTGTTGCACACGCTCCCCGAAGATAAGCTCAAAGAAACTCTGGAGCTGCTCGCCAAGTGTGACTTGCCTGCGCTCTGGCGTCCACGCCCGGATCAGTTTCTGCGCGTAGAGAAATTGCCGTACCTCGGCACAGGCAAGCTGGATCTGCGGAAGGCGCGCGAACTCGCCCTGGAAGTCGCGAAACCGGCATGAGCGCCTCCATGCTAACGGCGCGGGTAAACGCGGGACTTTTCTGCAAATGACAAATGGCGAGAGTGTTCATCTCCAACGCCGGATAGTTCGCCGAGTTTTGCTTACGGCCATTGCGTTGGGAATCTGGTTTTGGACGCAATCGCTGATCTCGCAGCGACCCGCCCCGGCTTCCGGCGTTGGAGACGCGCTGCACACGCTGACTGCCGGCCTTAATTCCTACTTCTACCACTCCCCAGCCGCCGCTAACGCGCTGCTCATTATCAGTTCTGCGCTGATCGATGGGCTCGCGCTGTTTCTGCTCGGGCGTTGGCTCTTCGGGCCGAGCGTTCGGCCGTTCCTGGGACTTGTGCTGCTGCTCGGCCTGCGCCAAATCATGCAAGCCATCTGCGCGCTACCTGCGCCTCCAAACATGATCTGGCACTACCCCGGATTTCCTTCGCTACTGGTCACCTACAACATTGGCAACGATTTTTTCTTTTCCGGGCACACAGCCATCGCCGTCTTTGGCGCAATCGAGTTGGCGCGCCTCGGCAAGCGATGGCTGACCGTGGTGGCTGTAGTTATCGTTCTATTTGAAATTGCCACCGTACTCGTGCTGCGTGCGCACTACACGATGGATGTATTTACCGGCCTCCTCGCGGCACTCTGCGTGGCACGGCTTTGCACCGTAATCTCGCCTCGTATCGACGCCTGGCTCGTTCCCACCCGGGAAAGGCGATGAATCATGCGGCACGTCTTCCATCATTCATACCGGAGCGCGACCATGGGATCGACACGCATCGCGCGCCGCGCGGGGATGTAGCACGCCACCAGCGCGACGATCGTCAGCAGTACCGCTACACTAGCGAATGTCAGTGGGTCCCTGGCGCTCACGCCGAAGAGAAGACTCGCCATGAGCCAGGAAAATCCGGCCGCGGCGACGACACCAAGGAGGACACCGATAAGTGTCATCTTCATGCCATCCTTCAACACCATGCGAAGCACATCCGAGCTATTTGCACCGAGGGCCACGCGTATGCCGATCTCCTGGGTCCTCTGTCCAACGAGATAGGAAATGACCCCGTAGATTCCAACCGAAGCAAGGGCCAGCGCGAGCCCCGCAAAAATGCCGAGCACAGCCATGGAAAAGCGCTGCGAGGCAAGCGAATCGGAAATGATTGACTCCATCGTTTGCGTTTTGGACATTACGTGCTCGTCGCTGATCCCCTTGATAGCAGCCCGAAGAGAATCTCCTATTGCCGCAGCTCTTGGATCGAAACGCAACATCATGCCTGTTCCACTCCACGAAAGGACCATCGCCTGGTCCGGTAGCTGCATGTACGGAAAATAGAGTTCTGCGCGCAACGATTCCTTGTCGTCGGAATCTAGTCCCCATTGTTTGACGTGCGGAACGATGCCCACGATTTCCACCCGTCCGCCCTTATTTTCCAGAACAATGTGTTGTCCGATCGGATCCTGGTCTTCGAAGTATTTCCGCGCGAAGACGTCGTCAACCACGACGACGTGGGAAGAGTTTTCATTGTCTTGTGCAGTGAAAAATCTTCCGCGTTCGAGCGGAATGCCCATCACCTTCAGATAATCTTCTTCCACCACATAGCTGAGCGACCAGTTCTTTTCGTTGTCGGTCGCGGGTTTGGGCCTTCCCTCAATCCAGAAGAGATCTTCATCGTCGCTACTCAACGGCACCGCCGCCCAGGAAAGCGACAGCGCCTGCACCCCCGGAACGGCCTTCAATTGTTGGTCCACATTGCGAAGGGCCGCTCGAATTCCCGCGGCGTTGGCGTTGCGCATCGAAGGCGGGAGAGCGACGCCGAATGTCAGAAGATTGCGCGAGTTAAATCCTGGGTCGACGTTCCACAGCGCGGTCAGGCTGCGGACCATCAACCCTGCCAAAACTAGCAACACCAAGGCCATCGCCATTTCCACCACGACGAGAATTGCCTGCGCGCGGTGGCGCGTACCGCTTTCCCCTCGTCCTCCCTCTTTGAGCGTGTCGTGCAAATGGCGCGCCCTCGTTTTCAGCGCGGGCGCAAGCCCAAAGAAGATGCCGCAGCCCAAAGTAATGACCAAAGTGAAAAGCAGGGCGCGCCCATCCAAACTGACCTCGCTCGCGCGAGGAAGTCCGGCCGCCAACCCGCTAAGCGCAGCCCGAGTGCCCCAGGCTGCCAGTAACAAGCCGAGCGCCCCTCCAGTCAACGCGAGTAGCAGGCTTTCCGTAAGGAGCTGCCGCACGAGTCTCGCCTGTCCTGCGCCCAGCGCCGCGCGAATCGCGAATTCGCGCGACCGCGCTGTGGCGCGCGCGAGCATTAAATTGGCGACGTTTACGCAAGCGATCAGCAAGACAAATCCAACTGCCGCCAGCAACACGAACAGGAGCACGCTTACTCCACCGACCAGCGTTTGCTTCAGCGGCCGCATGAACGCACCGATGCCCGTGTTGGTGTCCGGATACGCTGCGGCAAGGTTGCTCGAAACGCGCGCCATGTCCGCGCGCGCTTGCTCGGTGGTCATTCCGGGTTTGAGCCGGCCAACGCCATGAATACCAAGCCCAGCCCCACGCGATGGAAGAAGCGGATTACCCCATTGTCCGACGGGCACGTAAACGTCAACGTCGCGAAAGTTCCCAGAAAGATCGAAGCTCGCGGGAAGCACGCCGACGACGGTGTAGCTCATGCCGTCAAGATCAAGGATTTTTCCCAGAGCGGCGGGAGAAGAATTGAACTTCCGCTTCCACAAACTTTCGCTGATGATGGCTATCGGAGCTGCACCGATCTCGTCTTCGCCCGGCGCAAATGTGCGCCCGATCACCGGCGTCACGCCAACTACGTTTAAAAAATCAGCCGAGATGAAACGCGCCTGCAAGCGCTCCGCTTCGCCCAGCCCTGTAAGGTTGAAGCTGTAGCTGCGATACACGCCCATCGAGGAAAAGGTACGGTTGTCTTTCTGCCAGTCGCGAAAATTCGGAAAGGAGATTGATCCGCTCGCAAAGTTAGGCTTGCTCTCGGCCAGCCAAACGAGTTGCTCCGGATGCGGGTACGGCAGCGGCTTGAGCAGAACACCATTCACTACGGAAAACAGCGCCGTGTTCGCTCCAATGCCGAGCGCCAGCGTAAGAACCGCCACGACGGTAAATCCCGGTGACTTGGCAAGCATCCGCAATCCATATCGCAGATCTTGCATTAGCCGCTCGAACGAAGCCCCGCCCCACATTTCCCTCGTGACCTCCTTGATTAAGCCCACGTTGCCCAATTCCCGTCGCGCGGCGCGGCGCGCCTGCTCTGGCGTTTCGCCGCGGTCCGCGCGATCCTGCGCTGCCATCTGCAGATGGCTTTGAAGTTCTTCGTCCAATTCGCGTTCACGTTTTTGACGATGCCAAAAGGAAAGTGTCACGCTTCGCTCTCTCTCTTCGCTGGATTCAACACTCCTGCGATGGCATCCGAAACCTGCGCCCACCGCGAGCGCTCGGATTCCAACTGTTTTTTGCCCTTGGCCGTCAGCCGGTAGACCCTGACGCGTTGCTTGTTTTCGGACACTTTCCAATCCGCGGAGATCCATTTTTGACGCTCGAGGCGGTGCAACGCTGGATAGAGCGATCCGGTGTCGACCTGCAAAATGTCCCCCGAATTTGTGCGAATCGCCTGGCTTATGCCGTAGCCGTGCTGCGGGCCCCAACGGAGGGTTTGCAGAATGAGCAAATCGAGCGTCCCTTGCACGAGCTCGATGCGGTTCTGATAACGTAGACTCATATTCACCTCAGGCTGTAGATGTTCTACACCCACGGCATGTAGAATGTCTACACCCACTAAGTCAGCAAAGGAATGGCCATCGCCAGCAGGCAGCCAACTGCTTGCCTCACAAGCACTTGGCTAATGTCGCCTGGTTCCCATGCGCCGGACGTCTGACCGCTCCCGGGATCACTTGTCGCGAAAACGGTCACCAGACGTCGTTACTCTTTACTCTTGGTCCGCTCCCAACAGTTATCCGATTGTGGCGCTGGCTCGCCAGTGCTACGGTTTTATGTACTTGGTGATGAAAATTATGCAGCGTTTGCCGCGTCGAGTTTCCCTCTCCCTATCGATGATTGCGCTCTCGGTCTTTCTCATTGGCCTCGCGGAAGGGCAAACTGCCACACCCCAAAACGCGCCCCTAAAAATCGGTTACCTGATGGATTCTCTCAAAGTCGAACGGTGGCAAACGGATCTCGACAACTTTCAAAAGCGCGCGAAGGAGCTGGGGGCCGAAGTGCTCGTGGAAACAGCCGAAGGAGACGATGAACTGCAGTTGCAGCAATCCCAAAAGCTGATGGATTCCGGTGTGAAAGTTCTCGTCCTGGTCCCGCACGACGCGGACAAGGCCGCACGCATCGTAAACGCGTCAAAGGCGCGGCACATCCCCGTTCTGTGCTACGAACGCCTGGTGCGCAACAGCGATGTCGATTTCTTTGTGGGTACCAACGCTGAAGTGATTGGCGAACTGCAATCCTCAACGCTCGCGCGGCTCGCCCCGAAGGGAAACTATGTTCTGATTGGTGGCTCCCCGTCCGACGGCAATGCCAAAGTCTTGCGCGAAGGACAAATGCGCGCGCTCCAAACGTTCGTCGACCGTGGCGATATAAAAATCGTTGGCGACGGTTGGGCAAAGGACTGGGATCCAGCCGAAGCATACGCGATCATGTCCAGAGCAATCGATTCCACGAAAGGCGATGTCACCGCCGTAGTCGCTTCCAATGACGGCACTGCGGGAGGCGCTATCCAGGCGTTGCAGGAACACAAACTCGCCGGCAAAGTGCTCGTGTCCGGTCAGGATGCGGATCTTGCCGCCATCATCCGGATACTGGACGGCACGCAGACCATGACGGTCTACAAACCCATTGGACTGCAAGCGAGAACCGCTGCGGAAGTTGCCGTTAGTCTGGCTGCGGGCACTCCCATCAAGAATGCTGTTTCGATTCTCAATGGAACGAAGACTGTCCAGGCAATATTCCTAAGCCCCGTAGTCGTCACCAGGGACAACGTGAAGCAAACCGTCATCAAGGACGGTTTCCAAAACCTGGAAACCATTCAGAAAAGTTTGCCGAAGGAAAAATGGCCAAATTAAATTCCGGGCAAGGCACTGCGGTACGCGCTCGTTGTCAGCAACTTGTCATTTTGTAAGTTTGTGCAGTCAGAACAACAGACAGTTCGACCGCGCGCGTTTTGCCGCGACGAGCCTTCTCGCGCAAGAAATTAAAACTTCACACCCCAAAAGGATGGGTCCGGCTTAATCAGCTCGAGGCCGACGTCCCACGCTTCGTGGTCGCGCCAAACAACTTGCGCTTCCGCGATGCGTCCACTTTTGGCATGGATAAGACGCACGCGCTTGCGCAGAGGAAGCCCCGCGCCAACCACGGCCAAGCAGCCAGACTTGCTGATGTCCACGGTGACGCCGTTGGCTTGCTGTCGTTCGGAGCCTTCTTCCCATTCGACCTGGAATTTTACCCGAGAGACGATACGCCGATGGGTGCGCAATTTTTCCCATCGCTCTTCAAAAGCCTTACCTTCGGAGATGGTGACGGTGTTTACGGCGGTTTCGGTGGCCATGCCTGCCTCGCAGCGTGTGGGTTTGTTACTCGGCCGGGGTACAGCAAAGGACAAGGTATTTCTCTCAGCTGCGACAGTCAATAGTACTTCTTCTAATTTCTTGGCCTGATAATCGCGTGTACGTGCACGGAAAATTCGGTGTATGCGATCCCCGAGCATCTCGCTAACCAATTGAAAACATAAATCTTAGTTCGCATTGTAGAGCCAGCCCTTCATCACGTTTCTCTTTTTATTCTCTGCACTTTTTGCGGAGGCGCAGGAAGCAGCGCCCCTCTTTGCAAATGCTTGCTAGCAAGAAAATGCGTTCAAAAAGGCGGCCCACCCATCGAGGAACGTGATAGTTTGTGTGCAGCCAGTTCGCTGCATGCGAGCGGCAAAAGGGAGGTAATCCCGTGCCCATGGAAGAAAATCCCGCCTGTCGTTCCCGTCGCTCATTTTTGCAAGTCTCTGCAGCCGCCGCGGCGGTTGCTGTTGGATATCGCATCGTCACCGAGCCGATGCTGGCAAACGCCGCCTCGCTTCCTTATCCCCGTCCTTATCCAAAAGATGCGGTGCTCATTAATGCGAACGAGAATCCGCTGGGTCCCTGCGGCGTAGCTTGCGGTGCGATCAACGACGTCACTTCCCAAGGTGGCCGCTACTCGGATTGGATGACCGGGGATCTCATAAAAACCTTTGCGGCCGCGGAAGGGCTCAAGCCGGAGTACATTCGCGCATTCCCCGGATCCAGCGGTCCGTTGCACTACTCCGTTCTCGCTTTCACGTCTCCCGCGAAAAGCTATGTCACTGCCGATCCCGGCTATGAAGCCGGAGCGCATGCCGCAAAAATCGCCGGCGCACGCATCGTGAATGTGCCGCTGACCAAAACGTACTCGCATGACGTGAAAGCCATGTTGGCGGCGGGGCCGGATGCAGGCATGTTTTATATTTGCACGCCAAACAATCCTACGGGCACGCTCACCAGCCACTCCGACATCGAATTCATGCTCGCCAACAAACCGAAGGGTTCCCTACTTCTGGTCGACGAGGCGTACATCCATTTTTCCGACGCAACTACCGCGCTCGATCTTGTTAAAGCGGATAAAGACGTAATAGTTCTGCGCACGTTCTCAAAAATCTACGGAATGGCTGGATTGCGCTGCGGTTTTGCCATTGCCCGGCCGGATCTTCTCGAAAAAATGGGCGCCTTTTCCGGCTGGAGTGCCATGCCCATCACCGCCGTGGCCGCCGCATCCGCCAGCCTGAAAGATCCGCAGCTCGTACCCGATCGCAAACACATCAACGCCACGATTCGCGAAGCCACGTTTGAATGGCTTTCTAAGAACGGATATTCCTTTGTTTCATCGCAGTCCAACTGCTTCATGCTCGACGTCAAACGCCCTGCAAAAGAAGCGATTGCCGCGATGTCCGCGCAAAATGTTTTCATCGGCCGGCCTTGGCCTGTTTGGCCCACTCACGTGCGCATCACCGTCGGCACGCAATCCGAAATGGAGCGCTTCCAGGAAGCCTTCCACCACGTGATGACCTCTGGCTCCGTAGCCGGTGTGGTGTCGCAGCACCGGGCGGCTTCGTCTTTGAGTCTGGATGGTCTTGAAATCCCAGGTACCCGCACCTGAGCGGAAAGAGCCGAGCAGGCTGTTGATAGTGACCTCAAGTGGTCGCGTCTTTCTGCTAATCCCGCGTCTAGAGCCCACTCGCCGGAGGGGCTGCCACAAGCGATCTCGTTCACGTACTCACTTCGGTTTTGGTCGATGGCAGCGCCAGCATGACGGTCACCCAAAGCAGCACCTGTCCGTATCCTTTATACGAGAACACGCTGAACGAACTTCCAACCGCTACCCATACTCCTTCCGCCTACAATGTTGTGAATGGGGTTGGTGGATGGAGCAGTGGAACCAGCCAGTGCGTAACCTGCTACCTTTCGACACAAACCAACGAGGATAGTGGTCCGGTCGGCTATGGAACGTCTATAGCTTTTACGTCCGGAGGCCAAGTCGATTGCTCGGTAGGGGGCATCATCTGGGACCCCATAATCATCGGCAACATTCCTGTGTGTGTTATTCCTACCACCGAAGAGACCGCAGTATACGGCACAGAGGCAACAACGGAGACACAGTTTGCTCAAACCATCTACGATACTGCTGGTGACAATTTCGGCGGACAAACCGTAACGGAAGGCAATGCCGCTCCCGGACAGGACACGTGTTGGGGAACATGGAGCATCGGACCTCGCTTCACCGGAGTGCCGACAAACCCGCCCTCGACTTGGCCTGTAGCGGGGGGACAGATGACGGGGCTGCCTAACACTTGGGGGCCTGACGTTGTGGGGTGGAGCACGACGGCGGTAACTTATTATCGAGCCCTAGACCCCGCTCATGGTGTACCAATTCCGTGCGGGTTCAGGGGCTATCAGTCATTGACAATATCATGTCCCTCGGGCATGACCGCAACTTATACGCCCTCGTATGGCAACAAACTGACAGCTACCATCGAACAATCTAACGTGGTCAATTGTCGCAACGACATGAACAACTCAGCTTGCCAAACCATCACTTATTGACCCTGGTAAGGAATAAAAGGAGGTTATCCATGCTCTTCTCAATAATTGTTTTTGTCACGATGCTTTCGACTGTTCATGTACAGGCGCAGGCTCAAAACGATCAAGCACGTCAGGCACGCCATAGCCGGTACATGGAAAATGCGGAGGTCCAGCATCTCGCTGACTCGATAACTATCACGGCAAACGATGCGAGACCTCTGGCACAAGCGGTAACAGCCCTGAGTGAAGAATATGGTTGGGCCATTGATTTTGAAGACCCACCGTATTACAGCAAATACGATCTCGTCGATGACACCGCACCGCAATGGCGAGTCGCCCACCCAGGCACAAAAGGCGTAACCGTCATTGCAGGCGATACATTTCGGACTCAGTTCCTTAACACTCCCGGCACGGGTACTTCGCCAGCGGAAGCGGAGCGAGTTCTTGATAGCGTGGTGTCAGACTACAACGCAAGCGGGAATCCTGGCAGATTCACCGTTCGTAAGGAAGGTGATGGAAGATTCGCGATTGTCGACGCATACGTCAAAGATGAAAACGGGCAAGAACAAACCATAAGCCCGATCCTCGATACACCGATCTCTATTCAGCGAGAAATACGCGATGCAAACACAACAATAGAAGTTATCTTAAATGCGGTCACCGTTAAGAGACAAATAAAGGTAGGTTCCTTCATGGTGCCACTGAATGCTCTGGCCCAGTCACAAGTGACGGTTGGAGGAGAGAATATCCCTGCGAGAATTCTTTTACAGCAAACTCTATTTGAGGCAAAGATGAAACTATACTGGCGTTTGTACTACGACCATGACGTTAAGATGTACGGTTTCAGCCTGCTCCCTTTGATGAAGGCAAACTACGACGCATCCGGGAATCGCGTTCTCCTCCCATCCCGCTAAAAGAGGGTTGCTGTGTGGATCGTGAGTAGGGACAGGTCAATCCCGTGCGCGGTGACTGGGGGCAGGTCAGAGCTTTCTTAAGGTCTAGACGAAGATTCAATTGCGGGCCCATCTGCAGAACGCACGATCAAAACAAAACGACCGTCTTGATTGCTCAAGACGGCCCTTTCTATTTTAATCCCGGCGAGGCCTAACTTCCGCGTTCGGGAACGGGTGTGACCCTCGCGGTATGATCACTGGAA
>Ga0206978_1046_pt1 | contig 28217 bp, 22 predicted proteins | sample Alteio_BWMinCont_21_FD_153477 | JGI IMG/M metagenome (GOLD analysis project Ga0206978, IMG submission 153477) | Enriched cells from forest soil in Barre Woods Harvard Forest LTER site, Petersham, Massachusetts, United States -... | ecosystem: Environmental > Terrestrial > Soil > Temperate forest >...
ATGAACGAATTCTCCTCATCGAAGACACCTCCGAAATTCAGATGGACCAGGACAACCTTGTTCGCTTTGAAGCTCGGCAACCACAGAACGGTCTGCCGGCTGTGAGCATCCGTGACCTCTTGAAAGCAGCCCTCCGCCATCGTCCAGACCGGATCATCCTCGGTGAGATACGCGGCGGTGAGGCATTCGATCTCTTGCAGCTCCTCAACACCGGTCATTCAGGAAGTCTCTCAACCGTCCATGCGACATCAGCCAAGCAGGGCCTCGCACGATTCACCAGTTGCGTCCTCCAAAGCGGAGTTGACCTGCCCTATCGAGCTATTAAGACCAACATCGGGGATTCGCTGAACGTGGTCGTGCAACTCGAACGGCGACCAGGCAGACGCTTTGTTTCGGAGGTGGTCGAAATCAATCGCTACGATCCCGATGTGGACGAGTACGACTTCGGCGTAATCTACCAGAACCGCCAGGAGCAGCCATGAACGCTCCTGATAAACCCACGCTCTCGCTCCAATCGGCGTCGGAATACATTCTCGACAACTTCAAACCGATAGACCGGATTGCTGTACTGGTTCTCAACCGGCAACTCGGTGAGACCACCCAAAGGATCACAACGGCCCAAAAGGCCTCAAGTCCTGAATTCCAAGCATGGCTCCGGTACAAGAACGCAAATGGAGCCGACATCTATGTGGGAATGAACGCCCTGCAACATCACGCTTCGACACGCACCAAAGACGATATTGAAAAGATCAGCCATGTTTACCTTGACCTAGACCACGGTGGGACTGCCTCCCTTGAGGCGCTTGAAAACAGCGACCTCGTCCCACGGCCGAATTACGTCCTGAACACATCGCCGGAAAAATACCAAGTAGTTTGGAAAGTCGAAGGAATGACCATCGAAGAGGCTGAGGGTCTAAATCAGGCGATGGTCAGAGAATTTGATGGTGATCCGGCAGCAACGGATTCAACACGCGTACTGCGCCTTCCTGGATTCGCCAATAAGAAATACGAGGCTGATTTCTATGTGCAGGCCCGCGCTGGATCAACGCAGACTTACCACCTCCGCGATTTCAAGCTTCGGTTTGACTCTCAGGATGCTCCTAGGCATCACCAAGAACCGGTCGGCCCCAATCGACTGGCCCAGAGCAGCACTTTGACCCAATCCGAGCATGATTGGGCCTACGCAAAGCGTGCTTTGGCTCGGGGTGACGACCCCGAAGAAATCATCCGGCGAATCGCTGACTACCGCGCCAATGACAAGCACGATCCCGAATACTACGCTCGGCACACCGTCGCGAAGGCTCTGAATGATCTGTCGGGCACCCGCACCCCTGCCGAGGAACCAAAAGCAGAACAGGATTCAACGAACGAACGAGCGCAAGGATTCTGACCTATATGATCTCATCCACCCATCCCGAACTTCAGACGACCAAAGATGAAGGCATCAATTTTGAGCGATTGCTCGATAGTTTGGAGGCCGCCTCGCTCTTGAGAATTCACCCGAAGACGCTTCAGCGGATGGCTCGCAACGGCGAGATTGCTGGAATACAGATCGGAAGACTGTGGCGATTTCGTGCATCTGTGTTGAATTCCTGGCTCACCGACAAGTCGCGCGCAAAGACTTCATGATATCCCTAGATGCAACGCCCTCGACTCTCGACTGCAGCTGCTGTAACCTCCCTGTAGCCATCCGTGTCGCCTCAACGAAGGGAGAAAAATGAGGCACACGAGATACCAGCAGGGAAGTCTGAAACTTGCGGAACGGAAGAAAGGGAAGGTCTGGGAGTTTCGATGGAGAGATATCCTACTGGACGGTTCAGTCCGGCGAAGGAACATAGTCATCGGTACTCTCGAAGACTATCCCAACGAGTCTGCGGCGCAGACTGCCGTGGATGCGCTCCGCTTGACCATCAACAAGCAAACACCGCAGCAACTCCTCATAGCTGTAAACGTCGAAACTCTCGTCCGACATTACCGGGAACACGAGCTTCCGGACATTTTCCACGAACGGAAGCCAAACCCCGGTTCACTCGACGAGGGACAGAAGACGTATTCCACTCAGTACGCATACGAGATCTACATCAAGTCGTGGATTCTTCCGCGCTGGCGTTCCTATCGCTTGGCCGATGTAAAGGCGGTGGACGTAGAAGCGTGGCTGAAGATCCTGCCACTGGCTCGCGGAACCAAGGCGAAAATTCGGAATATCATGAGTGCCTTGTTCGCCCATGCCATCCGGTGGGAATGGACGGAAAAGAATCCAATCACAAGTGTGCGCCAGAGTGCGAAGCGTTCCAGAACGCCGGATGTGCTCACACCAGAGGAAATCAATGCATTGCTATCCAAGCTGCCCGAACCTCTGCGCACGGCCGCGGAATTGGACGCGTTTACAGGACTACGGCGAGGAGAACTCATCGGGCTACAGTGGCAGGATGTGGATTTCGACAAACTTGTGATCCATGTTCGCCGCTCCGTGGTCATGATGGTCGAGGGGACGCCAAAGACCGAGGCATCGGCGAAAGACGTGCCTCTCGACTCAGCACTTGCAGAGTCTCTGAAGAGGTTCAGAGACACCAGCGCCTACAAACAACCGACAAACTGGGTGTTCGCGTCGCCACGGATGAAAGGAAAACAACCGTGGTGGCCGGAAACCTTGTGGCGGCGGTACGGAAAGCCGGCAGTGGACAGTGCCAAGATTTCGAAACGGGTCGGCTTCCATACGTTCCGTCACACATACACGACGCTTCTAACTCAAAACAACGAAGACGTGAAAGTCGTGCAAGAGTTATTGCGTCACGCCAACAGCCGGATCACTCTCGATTTGTACGCACAGGCGGGGATGCCGGAAAAACGACTGGCGCAGAGCAAGGTTGTGAGGATGGTGCTGGACAAGAAGTCGGCAGTTGCTTAATTACTGGACCAAAATTGGACCAAAAAGCCCGAAAAGCCGACAGCTTTTCGGGTGCGTTTTTTTTGATTTGGACCAAAGTGGACCATGACAGTTTTTGCCGATTTCTTCTAAGTGCTTGAAAGAAATGGCGGGGACGACGAGACTCGAACTCGCGACCTCTGCCGTGACAGGGCAGCGTTCTAACCAACTGAACTACGTCCCCAGCCGTGGAATCAACAACTTAGCGTAAAGCCTTAAGGAATAAGGCAGTTGCAAGTTGTGCATATAGCGCACGATCTGCATTCCTTGTCAAAGAATGCGGCTGTTTCCGGCGCAACCGCCCCCAAACCGCCTACAAATCTCAGCGCGCTCATGCGAGATTTATCCTAACACAGATGCCTGCTAGAGGCGAAGCGGCATTCCTAATCGGAGGACTCTGCCTTAATAATCTGCAGCTACGATAAACGTCTGGAGCTACAACGGTCTAGGAAACCGTCGCATATCCGTCGGAAACAAGGTGAGCCCTGCATCGGTCTGTGCAACCGCCGTCCCCTTCTATCGCGTGACAGTAAAGCATTTGAGCACTTCACGGCTGAATGCTGCGTCCGAGCAACTGTTCTCGCTTCCCACAACGAAGAAGTGGGACACCGGGAAACACACGCTGATCGAGAGTTTGCCCGCGAGCTGTGGAATTTGAGCGAGACACTGACAGGCATATACTTCCAAACGGAGGATTTCGCTCTGTTTTGTTGCGCGTTATGACCGAACCAACGATTCACCTTCCGCTGACTGCTTCGCGGGCTGACCAGGTATTCCCGACGCTGACATCGGCGCAAATCGGCCGAATCGCAAGTCACGGTCACGCTCGTTCAGCCAAAGCGGGAGATGTCTTGCTCGAGCAAGGTGACAAGAACATACCGATTTTCGTCGTAATTTCCGGCGAACTGGAGACGGTGCGCCCTTCTGGTGCTCATGAAACATTGATCGCACGTGTACCGCCGGGGCAGTTCACCGGCGAAGTAAATACGCTTTCCGGACGGCGTGCTCTGAACCGCATCCGGGCCCGTGTAGCCAGTGAGATCATCGAAGTCAGCCGCGAAAATGTGTTGGCACTTGTGCAGACCGATGGAGAGTTGAGCCAGATCCTGATGCGTGCCTTCATTCTTCGCCGGGCAGAATTGTTCGCGCAGGGCCTAGGCGACGTCACCGTTGTGGGGTCCAGCCACTCAGCTGACACGCTCCGCATTAAGGAATTCCTGGCGCGCAATGGCCACCCTTGTGCCTACATCGATCTCGATCGCGATGCTGACGTACAGAGCCTGCTCGATCACTTTCACGTTTCTGCGTCCGACATCCCAGTGGTGATATGCCGAGGCGAGATTGTGTTGCGTAATCCCACCAACCAGGAGGTTGCCGACTGTCTCGGTTTTAACCAGGCTGTGGACCAATCCGAGGTGCGTGATCTGGTTATAGTGGGCGCAGGACCAGCGGGCCTAGCTGCCGCGGTTTACGGTGCCTCTGAAGGCCTCAATGTCCTGCTGCTGGAAACGTACTCGCCGGGAGGCCAAGCTGGCTCCAGTTCGCGAATCGAGAACTATCTTGGCTTTCCTTCAGGTATTTCGGGAAATAGTCTGGCGTCCCGAGCCTACGCACAGGCACAGAAGTTCGGTGCGCAAATGCTCCTCGTGAAAGGGACGCGGCTCATCTGCGACCATAAGCCTTATGTCGTCGAATTAGCAGATGGCGCTCGAGTCCCGGCGCGCGCCGTCGTAATCGCTACCGGTGCGAAATACCGAAAACTGGCCGTCGAGAATCTTCCACGGTTTGAAGGTGTTGGAGTGTATTACGGTGCAACGTTTATCGAGGCTCAGCTATGCAAGGACGAGGACGTCATCGTCGTTGGCGGTGGAAATTCGGCCGGTCAAGCGGCAGTGTTTTTGGCTGAAAGCGCAAAACATGTTTTCGTGGTGGTCAGATCAGACGGGTTGGCAGACACCATGTCGCGCTATCTGATTCGGCGGATCGAGGAAACTCCGAACATCACGGTCCTTCCACATACTGAAATTGTCGCGCTCGATGGCGCCGAACACCTTGGGCGTGTGAGTTGGCGGAACGGGCAGAGCGGCAAGACCATCGAGAAGAGCATTGCTCATCTATTCGTAATGACGGGAGCTATTCCGAACACCACGTGGCTTGAGGGCTGTGTCGTGCTGGATGCAAAAGGATTCATCAAGACCGGTTTTGATCTTTCCGCGGATGAGCTGCGTGCCGCGAACTGGCCACTCGCGCGCCGGCCGTATCTGCTCGAAACCAGTCTGCCGGGTGTGTTCGCGGCTGGTGATGTGCGCTGCGGGAACGTCAAGCGTGTCGCGTCGGCAGTAGGCGAAGGTTCAATCGCGATTCCCTTGGTCCATCAACTTCTTCGCGAATAACCTGTGCCCAGGTTGAGCAGGGGCTGGGTCGCGCGCGTCGACTCGGGAATGGCGCGGCGGCGTCCGGCGTTGAACACGGTCTGTGCGAGGGCTGGACCAACAGGCCAGAAAGCGCTTGGCCAGACGCCGTAGGCTCCAAGAAGGCTTGGAATCGCCGGTTGGACTATAATCCGTGGATGGCATCGGCAGAACATGGTTCCCACCAGCCTGTGCGCTCAACCGATTCGCAGCCGGATGGCACATTGGCGAAAGACCTCGCCAGTGAGGATATTCTCGAAATCTTGAGACTTCCCGACGGAACCATCAAATACCACCATTCTATCGGACGTCCCATCGTGGACGAGAAGGGCGACCTCGTGGAATTTGTTGGGACCGCAATAGATGTCACCGAGCAGGCGCAGGCCAGGATTAAATTGGAGAAAGCTTTTGAAGAGATTAAGCAGCGGACGGAAACTGCCCGCCGGAGCGAGAGAGAGCTTCGCGACCTGGTCAATACGGTTCCGGCAACGGGGGGCTTGAATGGAAGTTCAAGCCTGGAGAATTTTACCAAGCGGATCGACTTCCGGACCAACTTTTAGGCAGCGGTCACTCTCTCAACATCAATGAAGAACGTGAAAGTGGAGAACAATCATCGCGGAGCTTTCAGAATATGTGCTTGAACCCCTCCGAAAGGATGAGGAGTTCATCTTGTACCGGGGCCAGCACCCGAACCAGGTAGACGCACCGTCTGTTCTTCTGCGAGCGCCTGTTTCAACACGCCCCGCACCGGAAAGCCTCAAGAGGATGGAGCACGAATACTCGTTGAGGACTGAGATGGACCTATCATGGGCGGTTCGGCCGCTCGCTCTATCGCAGCTCAACGGGCAGACGATGCTCGTGCTCGAGAACCCTGGCGGTGAAACTCTCGATCGACTCATTCAGGGACCGATGGAAATGACGCAGTTTTTGCGCTTCGCCGTTGGTCTCGCAACCGCACTCGGCCGGTTACACAAGCGGGGTCTGATCCACAAAGACATCAAGCCGCCCAATGTTCTCGTTAACTCCGCGACCGGCGAGGTCTGGCTCACGGGCTTTGGTATCGCTTCACGCCTTCCGCGTGAGCACCAGTGGCCCGAACCCCCCGAGTTCATCGCCGGAACACTCCCCTACATGGCGCCAGAACAGACCGGACGAATGAATCGCTCGATCGATTCGCGGAGCGACCTTTACGCCTTCGGCGTCACGCTTTACGAAATGCTGACCGGTAGGCTTCCCTTCACGGCTTCCGATCCGATGGAATGGGTGCACTGCCACATCGCCAGGCAGCCAGCGCCGCCCAGCCAGCGGTTGAAGAATGTCCCGGGCCCAGTCTCTGCAATCATCATGAAGCTACTCGCCAAAACTGCTGAGGAACGCTACCAGACAGCGGTTGGCGCTGAGAGCGATCTTCGGCGCTGCCTCGCTGAATGGGAAACTCAGCGCCGCGTCGACGAATTCGCGCTTGGCGAACACGACACGCCAGACCGGCTGCTGATTCCAGAGAAATTGTACGGGCGAGCATCTGAAATTGAGACCCTCCTCGCAGCTTTCGACCGCATCGTCGCCGGCGGCCGACCGGAGTTGGTGCTCGTTTCTGGATACTCCGGCGTCGGAAAATCCTCTGTGGTGAATGAGTTGCATAAGGCGCTCGTCCCGCCTCGCGGGCTCTTCGCGGCGGGCAAGTTCGACCAGTACAAGCGCGACATCCCGTATGCCACTTTGGCACAAGCGTTTCAGACCCTTTTGAGTCCGCTTTTGACGAAAAATGAGACTGAGCTGGGCAAATGGCGCGATGCGCTTCAAGATGCGCTAGGTCCGAACGCAAAGCTCATTGTCAACCTTGTTCCTGAATTGCAACTGATCATCGGAGAACCCCCGCCGGTCCCCGACCTTCCACCGCAAGACGCACAACGCCGATTCCAGTTCGTCTTTCGGCGATTCATCGGAGTATTCGCAAGACCCGAGCATCCGCTTGCTTTGTTCCTCGACGATCTGCAATGGCTCGATTCGGCAACTCTCGACTTGATCGAGGATCTTCTAACGCAATCCGATGTGCCGCATTTGATGTTGATCGGCGCCTATCGCGACAACGAAGTCGATTCTTCCCATCCGCTGTCGCGCAAGCTGGATGCGATGCGCAAGGCCGGCGCGCCTGTGCAAGAGATCGTTCTTGCTCCACTAACACGTGCAGACGTGGCCGTTTTAATCACGGATTCTTTTCACACCGAACCCGAGCGTGCCGCCGAGCTGGCAGAGTTGATCCACGAAAAGACGGCTGGCAATCCGTTTTTCGCTATTCAGTTCATTTCTGCACTTGTCGAGGAGGGTTTACTCACATTCGATTACGGCGAAGGGCAATGGTCCTGGGACCTGAATACCATTCGCGCCAAGGGTTATACGGACAATGTGGCCGACCTCATGGTCGGTAAGCTGAAACGGCTGCCGATCGAAACGCAGCTAGCATTGCAGCTACTTGCATGCCTGGGTAACCGCGCGGAGTTCGCCCTTCTCGAAATCGTTTCCGAGCAGTCGAGCGACGAAATGCACGCCCGGTTTTGGGAAGCTACCAGGACTGGATTAGTTTTCTGCTCGGGTAACGCCTATTGGTTTCTCCATGATCGGGTCCAGGAAGCAGCTTATTCTTTGATCCCACAAGATTCGCGAGCAAATGCCCACCTCCGGATAGGGAGGTTGATAGCTGCCGCGACGCCTCCCGACAAGCTGGAGGAAAAAATCTTTGAGATCGTGAACCAGCTCAATCGCGGCGTGCCACTCGTTACGTCCGACGCAGAGCGGTTGCAAATCGCCGAGTTGAATCTGATCGCGGCTCGCCGCGCACGGGCGAGCACCGCTTACAAATCGGCACTGGTCCATCTGGCTGCGGGAGAAGCCTTGCTCTCCGAGGAGCACTGGGAGACGCACCATGACCTCAGGTTTCCGTTGGCTCTGCACCGGGCGGAGTGCGAGTTCCTGACCGGTGAGTTTCTCGCCGCCGACGAGCGTCTATCAACATTGCGACTGAGGGCCATCGGCTCGACAGATCTCGCCGCTGTAGCCTGCCTGCGGATGGCGCTCTACACTACGGACCGCATCGATCGCGCGGTCGAAGTCGGAGTGGAGCAGCTCCGAACATTTGGAATCGAATGGTCGGCTCATCCCAGTGAAGAGGAGGTTCGCGCGGAATACGATGAACTCCGGCAGCGCGTCGGAGAGCGTCCGATCGAGACTCTCGTCGATCTGGCGTCGACGAGGGACGCGGATTTCCTCGCGCTCATGGAGGTCTTGTTGGCCTTGGCCAGCATCCCGGCCGCGCTGTTTACCGGGAGGAAGATCCATGACCTCGCCGTCCTCCGCATGGCGAACCTCAGCCTGGAGCATGGTTACTGCCATGTATCACCCCTTGCGTTCGGCCAGTTGAGCATGACGATCGGTCCTCGCTTCGGCCAATACCGAGACGGCTTCCGCTTCGGCCATCTGGGTGCCGCGCTCGTGGAACGAGAGGATCTCGCGCGTTTTCGCGGCAAGGTCTACAACATCGTCAGCTACCATGTCTTGCCATGGACTCAGCCCATCCGGGCCGCATCCTCGATGATGCGGCGCGCGCTCGATCTGGCTCAAGAAACCGGCGATCTGCTGTTTGTGGCCTATTGCCAGACTCACTTGATCTCACTAGGCCTCGCCTCGGGAGCTCGGCTGGACGAACTGGACGTGGAAGCTGAACGCTATCTCCAGTTCATCCGCCAGATGCGCTTCACCCTCTTCATTGACGTGATCACGACGCAGCTGGCACTGATTCGGACACTCCGCGGCTTGACGCCCAAATTCGGGTACCTCGACTATGTGCATGTTGATGAGCTTCGGATGGAGCACCACTTATCCGACAACCCGATGCTAGCCGCCTGCTGGTACTGGATTCGAAAAATGCAGGCGCGCTATCTTGCGGGCGACTATAGGGAGGCCCTAGATGCCTCATCCAAGGGGCAGCCTCTGCTTGGGATATCGCGTTCACATTTTGAGACGGCAGAGTTTTACTTCTATGGTGCCCTCTCCTATGCAGCATCCTGGGATTTCGCCCCTGCGGATGAAAAGCAGCGGCATTTCGAGGCTCTAAAAGCTCATCACGACCAGCTCGAAATCTGGGCGCAGAACTGCCCTGAGACTTTCGAAAACCGCGCCACGCTGGTAAGCGCGGAGATCGCACGCATCCAAGGCCGCGAGCTCGAGGCCGAGCACCTTTACGAACAAGCCATCCGGTCGGCGCACGAAAACGGCTTTGTCCACAATGAGGCGATCGCCAACGAACTCGCCGCGCACTTCTATGCGGCACGTGGTCTCGAGAAGATCGCGCATGCATATTTGCAGGATGCCCGGTACGGCTACCTCCGTTGGGGAGCCGATGGTAAGGTGCGGCAACTCGATCAGTTATATCCGCACCTGAGGGTGCCCAGTCCGACGAGCACGATCGGGGCGCCGGTCGAACATCTGGATCTCGCTACCGTTATCAAAGTCTCGCAAGCAGTTTCGGGCGAGATCGTCCTGAAGAACCTGATCGACACACTGATGCGCACAGCGGTTGAACACGCTGGTGCTGAGCGAGGTCTGTTGATTCTTCCGCGGGGTGCTGAGCAGCGGATAGCGGCGGAAGCCACTACCAGCGGCGACACTGTCATCGTGCGCCTGCGAGATGTGTCCGCGGCTGGGGCCGCGCTGCCAGAATCAATCGTCCATTATGTCGTGCGCACCCGGGAGAGCGTGATTCTCGACGATGCCTCAGCACAGAACTCTTTTTCCGCGGATACGTACATACGTCAGCATCGCGCCCGTTCAGTTCTCTGCTTGCCTTTGATTAACCAGGCCAGACTCACCGGGGTGCTCTACCTCGAAAATAACCTGACCCCCCACGTCTTCAATCCGACCCGGATCGCGGTGCTGGAGTTGCTGGCTTCGCAAGCCGCCATTTCACTTGAGAATGCCAGTCTCTATTCTGATCTGCAACGCAGCGAAGCCTTCCTGACCCAGGGACAGACCCTCAGCCACACGGGCAGCTTCGGTTGGAGCGTTCTCAGCGGAGAAATCTACTGGTCAGAGGAGACCTACAAAATTCTCGAACACGATCGAGTAGCCAAACCCACGCTGGAATGGATCATGCAGCGAATTCATCCCGACGACCGGGATCGCGTACAACAGACCCTCGACCGTGCGTCTGGGGCGGGAACGGATTTTGATCTTGAGAATCGTTTGCTGATGGCGGATGGTTCGGTGAAGTACGTCCACATCTTAGGTCGCGCGGTGAAGACTTCGGCTGAGAATCTCGAATTTGTGGGCGCCGTAACCGACGTGACCGCAGCAAAGCAAGCGGAAGAGGAACTGCGCCACCGCGAAGCAGAGTTGCTCGAAGCGCAGCGATTGAGCCATACAGGCAGCTGGAAGCATGACATTGCTTCGGGGAGAGTCATAGTCTCGCCGGAAGTGTATCGAATATTCGGCGTGAGACCCGATGAGGTTCAGTCGAACACTGAATTTTGGCTCAATAGAAATCATCCTGAGGACGCAAAACGCGTTCAGGAACTTTTCGAAAAGTCCGAAATCCAAAAAACGGACTATGAAGCGCACTACCGCATTGTTCTTCTCGACGGAGCTGTCAAGCACCTCCATGCGATCGGACATCCTATCGTCAATGAGAAAGGCGACCTCGTAGAGTTTGTCGGAACGGTGATGGACATCACCGCGGCAAGGCAAGCGGAGGAGAAGATCCGGCAAAGCGAAGGGTGGCTTCGACAGCTCCTCGATCTCTCGCCTCAGCACGTCACCGAATTTGGGCCCGACGGAAGTCCTCTCTACAACAATCAGGCCGCACTTGATTATCACGGCCTTACTCTTGAGGAGTGGCGCAGCGCTGATTTGAATAGGCTGCTTCATCCACAGGATGCGGACCGCATGAGGCGCGAATATCCAGGCAAATTCCGAAGCGGATCTCCGTACGAATTCGAAGTGCGGCTAAGGCGAAGAGACGGGGAGTATCGCTGGTTTCTTTTCCGCTTTAAACCGATGGTGGATGAACAAGGACGCCTCACACGGTGGTATGCGGCGGCAACCGATATCGAGGATCGCAAGCGGGCCGAGGAGAGGATGCGTAACGAAAACCTTGCACTGAGGGAGCAAATCGATCAGGCATTCATGTTTGAGGAAATTGTGGGCGCATCACCGGCGCTGCAAACCGTGCTCTCCAGCATTGTGAAAGTGGCCCCCACCGATTCCACGGTGCTGATCACGGGCGAAACCGGCACAGGAAAAGAATTGATTGCTCGCGCCATACACAAGCACTCGCAACGTTCCGGCCAGGCGTTCATCAGCGTAAACTGTGCGTCGATTCCTTCCTCCTTGATCGCGTCGGAGCTGTTTGGCCACGAGAAAGGCGCCTTCACTGGCGCGGTGCAGCGCCGACAGGGCCGCTTTGAGCTGGCACATTCCGGTACGATTTTTCTAGACGAGGTGGGCGATCTTCCCGCAGAGACCCAGATTGCGTTGCTGCGAGTACTCCAGGAGCGGCAGTTCGAACGAGTGGGAGGTAACCGAACTATTCCCACCGACGTTCGCGTCATAGCCGCAACGAATCGTGACTTAACGGAAGCCATTACCGCAGGGACGTTTCGAGCCGACTTGTTTTACCGGCTTAACGTATTCCCGATTGAGGTGCCTCCTCTGCGCAAACGGAAGGAGGACATTCCGATGTTGGTGGAGTACTTCGTAAAACGGTACGCGGAGAAAATGGGGAAACAAATCCGCAAAATCGACAGGAATACGCTGAAACAGTGTCAGTTGTATTCTTGGCCGGGAAATATCCGTGAGCTGCAAAACATCGTTGAGAGATCGGTGATCCTGAGCAGCGGCGACACTTTTTGGATCGAAAAGGCTTGGCTGGCCAGCCAGGAGGCAGCTCGGCAAGAGTTGTCAGGTCCTTTGCCAGACACTCTCCAGAATCAGGAGAGAAGAATTATTGAAACGGCTCTTGCGGAAAGTAAAGGGAAAGTCTCCGGCCCGGAAGGTGCGGCAGCGAAACTCGGAATTCCCCGGTCGACGCTGGAAACGAAAATTAAGCAGCTGGGGATCAAGAAACACAGGTTTATCTCTACGGAGTAGTCGGTCCCTCCTTTCAATTGCCGGGAATCCGACACTTGTCGGATTTCCGCCATCCAATTTTTCCTCTAAGCCTTTCGTTTCAGTGCTTTGCATGTGGCCGCCGTGTTGCATCTTTGTCATCCGAGAGCGGCGACGGCAACAGTGCGGCAACGTCATGGCTGACTGTGCCAAACAACATAACAATGACCTTGAGGATCGAGCGATCGGTGCGGCAGGGATTCGTGGTTTTTACTCTAAGTGGGCGCATGATGGCGGAGGAGGTCGCGGAGTTGAAGGCGCTCTTTGATGTGGACCACAGAACCATCGTTTTGGACTTACGAGACGTGAGGCTGGCAGATCGCGACGCGGTGAAGTTTCTAAGAGATTGCGAGGCGGATGGGATGAAGCTGGAGAACTGTCCGGAGTACGTCCGCGAGTGGATGGATCGGGAAAAAACTTAACCCGCACCTGCATTTGGAGACAAGAGGTCTTATCAGGGAAGGTGACAATCTCCCCGGAAGGGCTTCCAATGTACGCCATTGAACCCGAAGGTGACGCATCGTCGGTCGATTTCTATTTCAGCAGGATGCATCCCAAAGATCGGCCCGAGGTCGAACAAGCTTACGCGGCGGCTTTGCTTAGAAAAACTGATTTTGAGGCAGATTTTCGGATTGTTCTTCCAGACGGAACGATCAAAAACATCCGCAGTATCGGCCATCCCATCCTGGACGAACGCGGCGATGTCGTGGAATTTGTTGGGGCCTCAATAGACGTCACCGAACACCACCGCGCGCGAGCCGACCTGGAGAAAGCGTTTGAAGAGATCAAGCGTCTGAGAGATCAACTAAAAAACGAAAACGTAGTGCTCAGGGAGCAGATCGACCAAGCGTTCATGTTCGAAGAGATCGTCGGCACCTCGTCGGCGTTGCAGGGAGTGCTTTCTCGGCTAACGAAAGTTGCTCCCACCGATTCGAGCGTTCTTGTTAGTGGAGAGACTGGAACTGGTAAGGAACTGGTCGCCCGCGCCATCCATCAGCGATCTCGTCGGTCGCAACGCGCCTTCGTGAGCGTGAACTGCGCAGCTCTTGCCCCATCGCTGATTTCTTCCGAACTCTTTGGCCACGAAAAGGGCGCGTTCACCGGGGCGATGCAGCGCCGCCTCGGTCGATTTGAACTGGCGAACGGAGGAACCATTTTCCTCGACGAAATCGGCGAGCTGCCGCTGGACACTCAGGTTGCACTCCTGAGGGTGCTGCAAGAACGTGAATTCGAACGTGTCGGCGGCACGCAACCCGTTAAAATCGATGTCCGCGTAATTGCGGCAACGAATCGCGATCTGGAAGCCGCCGTTGCAAACGGGACATTTCGCCCCGACCTCTACTACAGGCTGAACGTGTTCCCGATCCAGGTTCCCCCGCTTCGCGAACGGCAAGACGACGTTCTGATGCTGCTGGAACACTTTGTCCATCGATTTGCCCAAAAGATGGGCAAGCACTTTAAGAAGATCGATAAGCGAACGGTCGAAGTATTTCGATCCTATCCCTGGCCCGGCAATATTCGCGAACTGCAAAATGTTGTTGAGAGGTCGGTCATTGTGAGTTCCGATGGCGTGTTTTGCGTGGATGCAGCCTGGTTGTCCAGGAATTCCCGTCGAGTCAGCTTGCCGCAACAACCTGAGCCCGCAGACGCCGATGAGGACGCCAGTGGTGAACGGCAGATCATTGAGGACGCACTCGCGGGAAGTCGAGGGCGAGTGTCTGGCCCGAACGGGGCCGCGGCGATGCTCCGAGTACCACCTTCGACCTTGGAGCACCGCATTAAGAAATTAAGGATTCGCAAAAGCCACTTCAAGCTCAGCTAGGCCTTTTCTGAGGACTGGTGAAATCGCAATTTTAGCCAATTTCACCAAATCCACGGGCAGCTTTCCGCCCTTCCTCATCTGTCTTTTCAATCTCTTGCAAATGGTCCGCGACTTGCAGCTGGAGTTGCTGAGAGACACGTTACGTACCGTCTCGAAACCGACGACGCAATTATGTTCTCGGATCTCAAAAAGGAGTGTCACCCCTCATCTTTAGTTCTTAGCAAGTGACACGTGTAGGGAGGAAGGTATGAAGGGTCAAAAGAAAATTCGTCTGGGATTGATCGGTGTAGGCAATTGGGCCAAGTTCGCACATCTCCGGGTGCTGAGGCTTTTGCCGGAGTACGAGATCGTAGCTGTCTACAACCTACGCAAGGAAGCGGCGATGGCGGCCGCTAAAGAGTATGGCATTCCTCACGTAGCCGAAAGTTTGGATGCGTTGGTGACGGACCCATTGGTCGACCACGTCCTGGTGCTGACCACCTCTCAGCAGCATGAGGAGGGTATCCGAGCAGCCATCACTGCAGGCAAGGACGTTTACTGCGAGTGGCCGCTTACGCCGACTGCGGCCAAATCTGCCGAGCTGGCGAGGCTCGCAGATGCTGCGGGAGTGAAAACCCAGATTGGCCTGCAGCGACAGTTTGCACCGGCATTTCGGTATGTTCATGACCTTGTCGCGCAGGGTTATGTAGGCAAGGTTCGTTCTGCTCGGATGCACGTGAGTGTGAATATGTTCGGCGAGATCCGTGCGAATGCCGTCCGTTGGAGCTTGCCGGTCGAGAATTTCATGAGCGTCGTATCGATCTTCGGCGGACACTTCTTTCCAGTCCTCTTCTCACTGGTGGGAAAGCCGTCCAGCTTCTCGGCGCTCACGGCCAATCAGTTTCCAGAGGTCACCATTAAGGAGACAGGAGAAAAGATCCAGACGACATCGCCAGACGAACTGTTGATGCATGGAACTCTTGCGGATGGTGGTTTGTTTTCGATCCATATCGAGGGCGGCAAGTTGAGCGGTTCCGGTGTACAGATCGATATCACGGGCGATGCAGGTGATCTCAAGATCACAAACACCTCAGCATTTGGTGGTGTCGATGAAGACTTCATTGTCACTGGGGCACAGGGGGATAGCAAGCCCTTGGAGCATCTCCCAATCCCTGCGAAGTACGAGTGGTTCCCACGGGCCGGCCTACAGACAGGCGCAGCGGAACTCGGCGACTTGTATGTGGCGTTGAGCAGAGATCTGGCCAGTGGAACACAAGCCGTTCCGACATTCCACTATGCGGTCTGGCAGCAGCAGCTCTTCGAGCAGATTCAAGATTCGTCCGAAACAGGTAAACGCATCAACTTGTTAGTTCGACCGGTGTTGTCTCCAGTCTGACGACAACACCGGGACACACTTACACGTTTCGAGGAAAGCTATATGTCGACCAAAGTAAGAGCTGCACGTATCTATGAGTATGGAGAGCCCGATGTCTTTCGTTTCGAGACCCTGGATGTTCCTGATCCCGTCGGTCACGAGGTTCTGGTGCGAAACACCGTCATCGGTCTCAATTTTGTAGACATCTACTATCGCCGCGGAACACTGCCGGTCCCGGAGTTTCCAGCGATCATCGGTGACGAGGCATCCGGAGTTGTCGAAGCGGTTGGCCCGAGCGTGACGCTGGTGAAGGTTGGGGACAGGGTCGCTTACGCCGATGCGTTCGGTGCGTACACGACGGTGCGTCTGTATCCTGAGGATCGGCTCACCGTAATTCCCGATGGAGTAACAGACGACCAGGCAGCCAGCGGCCTGCTCAAGGGATTGACAGCACGTTACCTGCTGAAGGAAACCGTTCAACTCCACGAAGGAGATACCGTCCTGTACCACGCTGCAGCTGGTGGAGTGGGTCAGATCTTCACGCAGTGGGCAAGATCGCTCGGGATTCGCGTGATTGGAACAGTATCGACTGCGGAGAAAGCGCAAATCGCTCTCCAAGCGGGCTGCACAGCGGTAGTCAACTACAGCACGGAAGACTTCGTAGAACGCACCTTCGAGTTGACTGGTGGCCAGGGAGTAAAGGCTGTCTACGACTCGGTCGGCAAGGATACGTTCCGGGGCTCACTCGCGGTACTCAAACCCCGCGGCACGCTGGTTCAGTTCGGCAACGTTTCGGGTTTTCCGGAACCAATCAGTCCATTTGAGCTGGCACCCCGAGCGCTGTATCTGACGTGGGCAATTTTGCCGCACTACAACAACACCCCAGAAGCTCTCGCTGCCTCCTCAGCCGATCTCTTCGACGCCATACAGTCGGGAATCCTCAAGGTCCACCCAACGAACATCTATCGGTTTGACCAACTGATCCACGCGCATCAGCAACTCGAACAGCGACGCACCGTCGGCGCAACAGTACTGCACGTCTAGACACCGAGCAATCGCAGGAGAAGATCATGAATCAAGGATTGCAAGACGTAATCGAACACCGTCGCACCACAAATTTCTTCGAGCCAAACCATATGATTTCGGACGACCAGATTGAACAGACCGAAGTCAGCTTTGCCTAAATCCGGATTGTCAGGAGAGCACATGATCTACGAGCTGCGTATTTACAGAGTTATGAATGGCCGCATGACGGACCTGCTGACACGCTTCGAACATCACACCGTGCCGATAATGGCCCGCCATGGCTTCCTGCAAGTCGGGTTCTGGACGACGATCGTTGGTCGCTCGGAACAACACCTCACTTATCTGCTTGCATGGGAGTCGCTTGCACAGCGCCAAGAAAAGTGGGATGCGTTTTTGTCAGACCCTGAATGGCTGGCCATCCGTAAATCGACAGAGGAGAACGGCCCTTTGATCTTCGATATCGAAAACTCTCTCTTGAGACCAACGAACTTCTCAGCAGCCAAATGACAAGTCACCGTTTGTCATTCTGCTACGGCCTGATCGTCTCTCTGCTACTTCAGGTGCTGATCGATAGATACGGACCAGCGCTCTTTCGGCTAGCCGTGCAACATCATTGAAACCCGATGCCATGGCTTCTTTCTCCGTCGAACGCCATTGATGATCTGAAGATCGGACTCTATGAATCGGGAATCGTCACAAGGAGGCTTGAAGCCGGTGAAGGTGATCGGGCGCGACGCCAAGAAAGGCGAGACCTGGTCAAAGCAGGGAGCGTGTTACGTCATGTTCCCCGAGAGTGCGGGCTTCACCAAGACCCTAAGAACGAGCAATTAACAGAGGGAATAAATATGAAACAAGGTGTGGCAGCACGATCAGCGAATCGTTCGCTTACCAGCAAGGCCGTCACGTACAAGGGCCTAGGCGGCTATGATGTCATCGAATTCGTGGAACGTACGGTTCGGGCGCCTGCGGCTGGTGAGGTCCGTATCGAGGTGAAGGCGGCAGCGGTCAATCCGATCGACATCCTTTTCCGCGATCCAGGCTTTGCCAATCTGACTTCAAATATCGTGCCGGGTATGGATGCCGCAGGAGTTGTCGAATCTGTCGGGCCCGGCGTATCGCGCCTACATCCCGGCCAGAAGGTGATAGCGGCAGTCAATCCAGCGCGGCCGGAAGGCGGCGCGCAGGCGCAGCACATCGTGGTGCCCGCTGCCTCGGTCGTTCCGATACCTGAGGGTGTTTCTTTGGCGCAGGCTTCTATCCTGTTGATGACCGGGCTGACTGCGCTCAACGCGCTGGAAATTGCTGCGCTGAAGAAGGGTCAGATCTTAGCCGTGAGCGGTGGCGCTGGGCTTCTGGCTCAATACGCGATCGCGGCCGCGAAACGGCAGGGAATAAAGGTCATCGCCGACGCCAAGCCAGCAGATGCCGAGATGGTACGCGGCTACGGCGCCGATATCGTGGTCGAGCGCGGGCCCGGCTTCGCCAAGGCCATCCGCCGGGAGCTGCCCAATGGCGTCGACGCGCTGCTCGACACGGCGTCCCTTGGGGAAGAGTCCTTTGCCGCCATCCGTGATGGGGGCATCTACATTCCGGTTCGCGGCTGGGGAGACAATCCCGCCGAGCGTGGAATCAAGATCAAGCCGATGACGGTATCCAGTGTCCTCGAACGTACCGAATGGCTCGAACTGCTCCGCAAGATGGTTGCAACCGGGGAGATAAAGCTGCGTGTTGTTGAGGAATATGCGCCTACGAAAGCCGCAGATGCACAGCGCGCGCTCGTCGCCGGTAGCCTTCGGGGACGGCCGGTAATCCTCTTCTAGCGACCCTGCCACCATGCAGGCCAGGCCATTCGTCTCGTTCAGGTCCGGGTGATTGGCGCTTAATGCCCTCACTACTGCACCCGCCGCGCCGCCGGTGACGCCGCCGGGAACGATATTCTTGTTGGCGATGCGCGTTACGGCGCTTTCCATCGCTTCATCGAGCCCGATGAGCTTCGATTCTCGGGCATTCAAATCGCCGATCTCCGCTTAACACAGCTGGCTGCATGGGTTCGGCTCTTGCCCGATGAGCGACTGGATTCGTAAAAGCCACTTCAAACTCAGCTAGGCCGTTTCCAAGAACTGGTGAAATCGCAAGTTTCGCCAATTTCACCAAATCCACAGGCAGCTTTCCGCCCTTCTTCTTCTGTCTTTTCAATCTCTTGCGTATGGTCCGCCTCTTGCACCTGGAGTTGCTGAAGGAACGTTACGTACCGTCTCGAAACCGACGACTCAACTATGTTCTCCGATCTCAGAAAGGAGACGAGAAGCAATGAATGTTCAAGAGGCCACACCACGTACAGAGCGACGGGAAGGCCTGTGCCGCAGCACGGCCAAAGCCACATTGACCGATGAACCATTGCTCGTGGCGCAAGCAAAGTCCGGACGCTCGAGCGCTTTCGGAGAACTCTACGAGCGTCATCGACTGAGGGTCTATCACACTGCCTTCCGGATACTTCGGAATCGACAAGACGCGGAAGATGCCGCTCAACAGTCGTTTCAGCGTGCTTTCACAAACCTCGGTAGGTTTCGCGAAGACTCCGCCTTTTCTACCTGGGTAACGCGCATAGCCATCAATGAAGCGCTGATGATGCTACGACGGAGACGCGTGACCACTCCGCTTTTTGGAACGAACAACGATGACGTCAACGCGACTTCGGTCCTCAATCTGGCTGACGAGGGCCCAAACCCGGAACAAGCACTAGCCGAAAATGAAGATCGTGCTGCTGTGACTTATGCCATTTCGCGACTTCGAGAAAACTTGCGGACCGTCGCTCTGCTTCGCGAATTGCAAGAGCTCTCGAATGCGGAAACTGCTCGACGCCTCGGTCTGACAGTGACCGCGGTCAAAGCGCGTACCTTCCACGCTCGACGCCATCTCCGGCAGTACTTCCAAGGGAAATACAACGTTGGGGGTCGGGACTTTCTGAATCGGACTCGCAAGTAAGAACAGTGAGGTAACAGTCATGAAGGGGAAAGACGAATCTCTTTGGAATGGATATGCAGGTGATCGGCACGGGAAAGTCCTGCGAAACATATGTTGCCTGGCAGTGCTGCTCTTGTGTTCGGCAACAAAAGTCTTCGCTCAAGCTGCAATAGGCGCTTCCGATGACGGCTCGGGTTCTCGGCCCAGGCAATACCTGCTTGGCGATTGGGGTGGCGAAAGAACATCGCTGGCATCGAAGGGAGTTACCTTTGACTTCTTCTATGTCGCCGACCTGCAAGCGAATCCCGTCGGCGGTAGGGAGCAAACCCAGGCGGGATGGGGACGCATTCGCGGAACGATGGACGTCGACTTTGGAAAATTGACGGATTGGAATGGTCTGACGTTCCACGCGACCGGGCTTTGGCAATTCGGCACGAATCTCGGCGGCAAAATCGGAACGATTGCGAATCCTAGCGGCCTTGTCAGCGCGCATGCGACCCGCCTCGATTCCTGGTGGCTGCAGCAAGCGTTCTTCAAGAATCACCTTTTCGTCAAAGCCGGCCAGCTTGCCGGACTCGATTTCTACGGCAACCAGATCTATGGCGCATCCTACCTTATCGAACCTCTGGACTACGCTTTCGGAAACCTCTTCACGAACACGTTTGAATCGTTCAACCCGGCTGGAACGCCCGGCGTACAAGTTCGCGTGCAGGCCACCCACAACTTTTACCTCACGGCAGCCGCCGTCTCGGGTAACCGCAATCCCTACCAGCAAGACACGACGGGATTGAATTTTGTGATCAAGGACAGCCCGGATTTCTTGTTCGAAGCCGGGTACACGCACGGATACGACAATCCTGCGGCAAATGGCCAGCTGCAAAAAGCCTACCCAGGGACCTTCAAATTCGGCGCAGCGTATAATGGCGGAAAATTTGCAAGTCCCACCGGAGTCCGAACCAGCGGGAACTACCTCCTCTACGGGGATATCAACGAGGCGTTATACCGCGCGGAGGCCGGATCGAACCGGGGCTTTGATGCGACGATCGGCTTTGACTGGAGCCCTGATGATGTCAACCGGCAAAATACCCAGATCACTGCGGGTCTTCGTTACAACGGGGTCATTCCCACCCGGTCCCAAGATGCTCTCTCTTTCGCTGTCGTTTACAGCAAGATTAGCGATCCTTTCCGCTTTGCCGAAGCGAGCATTGGGCTGCCGCTGCTAGGCTCGGAAAGAGCAATCGAATTGAACTATGTTCTCCACGTGACTCCTTACGTTCTCTTCCAGCCTGTGTTTCAGTACTACGTCGATGTGGGCGCCAATTCCCGAATCCCGAATGCGGCTATCTTTGGATTTCGCACGCAAGTCAATTTTTGAGCAGATCGGGGGGGGGCTACATGAAATCTCGAGCAGTGCAACGAAGCAATATCGCCGGCAAATCGTTCGATGTGTGCGTGATTGGCGGCGGAGCAACGGGAGCCGGATGCGCACTGGATGCGCAGCTTCGCGGGCTGAGTACAGTTCTGCTTGAGGCCGGCGATTTTGCGGGAGCCACTTCTAGCACTGCGACAAAGATTATTCACGGGGGCGTTCGCTACCTGGAGGAGGCGATCAAGGACGTCGACCCAAAGGAATACAACGTGGTAGTCCGCGCGCTGCACGAGCGCGTCAGAATGCTCGATAACGCTCCTCACCTCACGCGCAAACTGGAGTTTCTGGTTCCAAGTTTTCACTGGCTCGATGTCGCCTACCTGGACATCGGGCTCAAGATTTACGACTGGCTCGCTGGTTCGGCGCGCATCTCTCCCAGCAAGTTTGTCGCGCGCGAGGAAACCCTGCGGCGCATGCCGCACCTGAGCAGTGACGGGTTGCTCGGCTCGGTGGAATACGCGGACGGCCAGTTCGACGACGCCCGATACAACTTGGCTCTGGTTCATACGTTCACACGGGCCGGCGGGCAGGCATTGAATCACTGTCGCGTGACGGATTTTCATCGCGACTCCGCCGGGTGCCTGTCAGGGGTTGTGGCCGCGGATCAGATTGCCGGCGCAACGCTCAACTTGAATGCACGCGCGACCGTAAACGCCACCGGGCCCCTTTCAGACGCGGTTCGCCAAATGGCATCGGCATCCCTGCCCAAGCGCATGCGGCTGAGCAAAGGCTCTCATATCTTGTTTCCTCTCGATCTCTTCCCAACTGATGACGCCATGCTGGTCCCAAAAACCGAGGCAGGAAGTGTGCTCTTTGCTGTGCCCTGGGGCGGCCGCTTGCTCGTCGGCACCACGGAGAGGGAAGTGGCTCCTGGCGACGACCTGTACGTCACCGAGGACGAGATCACTTACATGCTCCGCCAGCTGAACAAATATCTTGCGAAACCTCTGCAGCTTTCAGACGTCGTGGCCGGCTTCGCCGGCGCACGTCCGCTGGTCAGCGCGGGGGAAGGCGGGAGCACGGAAAAGATTGCGCGCGACGACGTCATTGAGATCGACGCGAAAAGTGGGCTCATCAGCATCATGGGCGGAAAGTGGACCACGCACCGCGCCATGGCCGAGGACACCATCAATGCGGTTCAGAAGGCTCTGGGAGTTGCGGTCACCGAATCGCCGACAAGAGCGCACCTTCTTCACGGGGGAGAGGCGTTCACAAGCGACTTGTGGGAAACGCTGGTGCGTATCTACCCAGTTTCGAAAGAAACTGCACAGCATCTCGCGGCCAAATTCGGTACCGCCGCAAGGGATGTCCTAGAACTCACCCGCACGAATCCCGACCTGGCTCAGGCTGTAATTCCGGGGAGCGCACAAATCCAGGCGGAAGTCGTGTACGGGGTGCGCGAGGAACTCGCCGCCAACATCGAAGACGTGATCTCACGGCGTATCGGCCTTCAATACTACTCGTGGCGAGATGCAATCAAAGCGGCGCCTGCGGTCGGCTCGCTCATGGCCCAGGAACTCCAGTGGACAAGCGCGCAAGAGCATGAGGCGGTCACCCACTACGTGGAGCGGATCAACTTTTTTCTGGAACGCGCAGGTTTGCAGCCTGAACCGAGTGCAGTGAGTCGCAGTTCAGCAGTGTAAACGGAAAGGAACAAACGAAAATGTCTACTTATCTGGGCGCCATCGATCAGGGGACTACAAGCACGCGATTCATCATCTTCGACTCGACGGGACGCATCGTCTCCGTCTCACAAAAAGAGCACGAGCAGATTTATCCCAAACCCGGGTGGGTGGAGCACGACCCAGAGGAAATCTGGCGGCGCATTCACGAGGTCATGACGGAAGCCATGCAGCAGCGCGGAATTCGCCCGAAGGATGTCGCCGCCATCGGCATTACCAATCAACGCGAGACCACCATCGTCTGGAACCGCAAGACCGGCGTCGCCGTTTACAACGCAATCGTCTGGCAAGACACGCGCGTCGAGGACGCTGTGGCTGAGTTCGCCCGCGAAGGCGGCCCGGATCGCTTCCGCAAGCTGACTGGCCTGCCCCTGGCCACTTACTTCAGCGGTCTGAAGATTCGGTGGATTCTGAACAACGTCCCGGGCGCCAGAGAGCTCGCCGAAGCCGGAGATCTCCTCTTCGGGAATATCGACAGCTATCTGGTGTGGAAGCTCACCGGGGCTCAAAGAGGCGGTGTACACGTCACGGACGTGACCAACGCCAGCCGCACGCAACTAATGGATCTCTCCACGCTGAGCTGGGACAAGGCACAGCTCAAGTTGTTCGGAATTCCCGAATCTATGATGCCGCGCATCGCATCCAGCAGCGAAGTCTATGGATTGGCGCAACCGGCAGAAGTGAAAGACATTCCGATCGCCGGAATCCTAGGAGACCAGCAGGCCGCGCTCTTCGGGCAGACCTGCTTTGAACCCGGGCAGGCGAAAAACACCTACGGCACCGGCTGCTTCCTGCTGATGAATACGGGGACCGAACCGGTTTTCTCCAAATATGGGCTGCTCACGACTGTCGCCTTCAAACTCGGCCAGAATCCAGCCCAGTATGCTCTGGAAGGTAGCGTGGCCATAACCGGAGCGCTCGTGCAGTGGATGCGCGACAACCTTGGGCTGATCCAAAAGAGTCCGGATATTGAGGTGCTGGCACGTTCGGTCAAGGACAACGGTGGTGTTTATTTTGTGCCGGCATTCTCCGGGCTTTTCGCCCCTTACTGGAGATCGGACGCTCGAGGCGTGATCGTCGGTCTCACACGTTACGCGAATAAAGGTCATCTGGCACGCGCGGTCCTTGAAGCCACCGCTTACCAAACCCGCGAAGTACTCGAAGCCATGGAACTTGATTCCGGCAAGAAGCTGGAGTCTCTGCGTACCGACGGCGGCATGGTTGAGGACGAACTCCTGATGCAATTCCAAGCGGACATTCTTAATAGGGACGTGATCCGGCCCTTGATAAAAGAGACCACAGCGCTTGGCGCCAGCTACGCCGCCGGTCTTGCCGTCGGATTTTATAAAGACTTGGGGGAATTGCGCAAACAGTGGGGCGTGGACCATGTGTGGAAGTGTCATATGGAAAGCGCTACGCGTGAGCAGCTGTATGTCGAATGGAAAAAAGCGGTAACGCGATCCTTCGACTGGGTTGAGGAACGAGGATTGAAAGCAGGGGCCTAGCCTTCCTGGTGGGCTAGACAATTGCGAATCTCAAAGGAGAAGGAAAAGATGACGACACGTTTCTTTGGAGAATTTGTAGGAACGTTGATTTTGATTCTGCTGGGCGACGGGGTGGTCGCCTGCGTGCTGCTGAAGCGATCGAAAGGTGAGGCATCGGGCTGGATCGTCATTACCGCGGGCTGGGCCTTCGCGGTGATGGCAGGTGTGTTCGTTGCGATTGCTTGCGGGAGCAAGGACGCCTTTCTCAATCCGGCGGTCACGCTCGGATTCGCTGTTTCCTCCGGCGATTACTCCAAGCTCGTTCCTCTTGTTACGGCCCAACTGTTGGGCGCTTTTGTGGGCGCAACTCTAGTTTGGCTGCATTATTTGCCGCATTGGAAGGAAACCCCAGACGCCTCGTTGAAGCTGGCGGTCTTTTGCACCGCGCCAGCGATTCGCAACGTCGTCGCCAACCTCATCAGCGAGATCATCGGCACTTTCGTTCTCGTGTTCATCGTCGGCGCAATCTTCGCAAAGGCCGTAGCGAAGGACGGTCCCGCGGCAGGGCTTGGACCATATCTTGTTGGGTGCCTCGTCTGGGCGATCGGCCTTTCGCTTGGCGGTACCACCGGGTATGCCATCAATCCGGCTCGCGATCTTGGCCCTCGAATCGCCCATGCGGTTCTTCCTATTTCCGGTAAAGGAAAATCAGATTGGGAGTACGCAGGAATTCCGGTCGTTGGACCATTAATTGGCGCCGCACTCGCCGGCATTTTGATTCGAGTTGTGGGCTTGTAGCTAGATATTTTGGCTAAGTTTTATATGCCACAGAAAGTGGGCAAGAGACTTCAATGAACTTCGAATCACGTCATCCGGCGACGGGCGAACTGCTTCGCACTTATCCGGAACACGACAAAGCAGAGATCGGCAATCAGTCAGCGTCGTCTCCGCCGCCGGAGGCTGCGGTCTTGAGCCCGGACCAGCGCGAGGCTGCGGTCCGAGAAATCGTCGTCTTCATCGATGGGCATACCAAGGCGGGAGGCATCTTGGAGTTCGCCGGCGAACTGGCCGAGGAGCACGGCGCGCGCCTGATCGGTGTATTCCTGCAGCCGGAGCCCACGATTACGCCGGCGGAGACTTTCGCCCGCGGCACGGGCATGGAACGCGTAAGCGAGTCGCACCGCTCAGAACTCGAGAGGATCGACGCAGACTACCGAGATCTGTTCGAGGACATCGTCCGTCGTCACGGACTCCCGCCAGACTCGGAGTGGAGGTCGCTGCCCTACTTCAGCGGCGAGGTGGGCGTGCATGCATACTACGCGGACGTGGTGGTGGTCGCTCAACCGCGGCCTGATGGCCGGACCGATCGCGCTCCTGGCCTCGCGGAGTCCCTTATCCTGACTTCCGGCCGGCCGATCATCGTGTTTCCGTCGGTCAGCACGGTATCCCGGATCCGCCGCATTCTCGTGGGATGGAATGCCAGACGCGAGTCCATCCGGGCCGTGGCCGACGCCATGCCCGCGCTTATAAAGGCCGAGGCGGTCCAGATCTTAGCGATCGACCATGAGCGTACGGCTGGTCTCGGCGAGGATCCGGGGGCAGAGGTCGCACGGCACTTGGCGCGTCGCGGTGTGAAGGTGGACACACGGCACTTGTCATCGGCCAAAGAAAAAGAAGAGGTGGGGCACCTTCTTCTCTCGCAAGCTGCCACTTTCGGTGCCGATCTACTTGTTATGGGCGCCTACGGCCACTCCCAGCTAAGGGACTGGATGTTCGGTCGCGTCACGCGGACGGTCCTGCGGGAGGCGGGTCTGCCGGTCCTGATGTCCCGATGAGCATAGAAGCGATTAGCGGAGCAAAAACGACCAGCTCTTCAGTCAATCGTCTGGTTGCGGAGGAAGATGCATCGCTGGTTGCTGCCGCGAAAGCCAGGGACACTCGCGCGTTTGAGCTGCTGGTCGAACGGAATGAGCGAAAGATTTTTTCAATGGCTCATCGCATAACCCGCAATCGGGAAGACACTGAAGATTTCGTGCAGCGGGCCTTCCAAAAAGCGTTCATCAATTTGCAAAAGTTTGAGGGCGACTCCTTATTCTCCACGTGGCTGCCACGGATTGCGATCAACGAGGCAAGTTTCTGACAAAAGGAGAGCCTGCGATGAAAGCTCGCATCGACTACACCAGTGTTCCGGAAGCGCTCCGCGGCATGTATCAGCTCGAGAATTACATCCACAACTCAGGCCTGGAGGAATCTCTGGCCCATCTGGTGAAGATGCGCGCCTCGCAGATCAATGGGTGCGCGTATTGCCTCGACGTGCATTCGAAAGACGCCCGCGCCCTCGGCGAGACCGAGCAGAGACTCTATGTGCTCGACGCGTGGGAGGAGGCGCCCTTTTACTCCGAGCGCGAACGCGCGGCGCTCGCGCTTACCGAGGCCGTCACCCGGATCACGGAAGGCCATGTGCCCGACGCGGTCTTCGAGCGCGCACGAGCGCACTTCAATGAGCAGGAGCTGATCGCGCTGGTGTTTACCCTGACCACCATCAACGCATGGAACCGCCTTGCTATCACGATGCGTACCGAGGTGGGCAACTATCAACCGAAGGCGCGCCCGGTCTCCCAACCCGCTCAAAATTAGCGGCGGCTCACCGCCTGATCCCGGCCGGACTAAGAGCTTGCTGTGCTCGGTCGCGTGAAAAGTAGCGTTCGTCGTTACTACAGAGTCCCAACTGAGGAGGAAAGTTCGATGAGCAAAAACACAACACAGGTTAGAGCCGCCGTCGTCCGCGAGAAGGGCGGACCTTTTAGCATCGAAACCTTAACTTTGGAAGCCCCGCGCCGAGACGAAGTATTGGTTAAGGTCGTGGCCACCGGCTTGTGCCACACAGATATGGTTGCGCGTGACAAGGGTTACCCCGTACCGCATCCAATCGTGCTTGGCCACGAAGGCGCAGGAATCGTCGAGAGCGTAGGTGCTGATGTTGTCAAAGTCGCGCCTGGCGATTCTGTCGTGCTCACATTCCTGACATGCGGACGTTGTAAGCCTTGTCGCTTGGGAAGGATGGCACATTGCGAAAAGACCTTCCCGCTCTCCTTCGGCGGAACGCGGCTGGACGGCAGCACTGCAACAGTCGACGGCCAAGGCGAGAAAGTTCACGATCACTTTTTCGGGCAATCGTCGTTTGCGACATACGCGCTCGCCAATGAACGCAACGTGGTCAAGGTCAGCCGTGACACACCGCTCGAACACCTCGGTCCGCTCGGCTGTGGTATTCAGACCGGAGCCGGCGCCGTAATGAATGCGCTGAATGTGAGACCGGGTACAAGTTTCGCTTCCTTCGGGGCGGGCGCAGTTGGATGCTCAGCGATCATGGCAGCACGGGCTGTTGGAGCAACAACCATCGTGGCCATCGACATCGTGCCCTCGCGTCTGGAAATGGCAAAAGAACTGGGAGCGACGCATGTCATTAACACTAAAAAGACAAATCCAGTTGAAGCGATCCGAGATATTACGGGTGGCGGAGTGGATTATTCGCTGGAGGCCTCCGGCGACCCCAGAGCGTTACATCAGGCGATAGAAGCACTCGGATCTCTGGGTACGTGTGGCGTCGTCGGCGCAGAGCCACTAGGCACAGAGGTGAGCTTTGACGTGAACGACCTGATGATACCTGGTAAGGGGATACGCGGCATTCTTGAGGGTGAGAGCGTTCCCGACATTTTTATCCCGCAGCTCATCGAACTCAACGCGCAGGGGCGCTTCCCGTTCGAGAAACTGACGAAGTTTTACAGCCTTGATCAAATCAATCAGGCGGCCAAAGACAGCGAAAATGGCAGCACGATCAAGCCCATCATCCGCCTATCACCGGCGTGAGCGGGGAAGGAAACGCCATGTCACAGGCATGAATTTCGCGCGAGGCAAGCCGGCTGAGTCTAAGCGCCCAAAGTCTATCTAATCTCGGATG
>Ga0206978_1047_pt1 | contig 28205 bp, 23 predicted proteins | sample Alteio_BWMinCont_21_FD_153477 | JGI IMG/M metagenome (GOLD analysis project Ga0206978, IMG submission 153477) | Enriched cells from forest soil in Barre Woods Harvard Forest LTER site, Petersham, Massachusetts, United States -... | ecosystem: Environmental > Terrestrial > Soil > Temperate forest >...
CAAACGCTTGCCTGCGAAGACGGTGGAATCAGACGCCATGAGCAAGGATTTGCAGAAGCGAGGGTTCCGGTTTGTGGGTTCGACGATTTGTTACGCGTTTATGCAGGCCACGGGAATGGTGAACGACCATCTTGTGCAGTGTTTTCGGTATGAAGAGTTGCAGGCAGGCAAACGTTAAACGGAATCGCCGCTCCTGAAGTGAAACGGCAACCACGATTACGGTATCATGCAAGAAAACTCGCGTGAGCGTCAGGGAAAGATTTCGACGTCGATGACGTGGAACGAAAGTTTTCCGGCGCTACGCACGCGATGTGTGTAGGCCTGTCCGCGAGCCTTGCGAAAACCGGCAGCGCCGGGCTTGATGTCCTGCACTTCGCTCCACTCGCCGCCGGCGGGCTGCGATTGACTTCTGTCACCGCTGATGGGAATGCCAACGTTATCGTTGCTGTGCGTGTGAAATAAGGAGGCTTCGCCAGCAGGGAATAGGACGTCGAGGACGCGAACGTACTGGTTCTGGAAAACAAAGTGATGGTGCGGTTCCTTATCGACAGGAACGGGCTCAGTCAAAGCGGCGGCGAAACCGCCGGATGTGGGAACGGGCACCGCGGCAGCCGCGGCGTTCTTCAGCTCGATTTCAACGATCTCAAATGGCGTGTCCTCGAGATTTTCCACGGAATGGGTCACGGGCTCAGACCATCGCGAATCGCCAGCTTTATAGCGCAACTCCTCCGTTGCACCGCTTGCGGGGGTGACAAGGGCGTGCATGTCCGTGATGTACACAACCACGCGGGATGGATGCGAATGCGTGGCGATTTTCTGGTGTGGCGCGTACCGCGCATGCAAGACACGAATCTGTTCGTTTTCGAATGCGACTTTCACGTCGGCGGGATCGACGGATACCGGGTCCTGGCTAAGGGCCGCGGGCGCCGCTGCGAGAGACGCGAGTAAAAAGGCAACGGAAAATGTTCGCATGGAGACGATGCTCCTCTGTGAGCGCACAGGATAAACGGGCTTTGTGCGCAGTGCAACGAAACTGCGGGCTTCGGAGGCGTCTGACACGTGCTTGCGTTGAGGGCTAGGCGAGCTTACGATAGCAATCTGCCGTATCTTGGTGCATTCCAACGCAGTAAAGGTGAAAAGAGCGATTTTGCGATGACGTGTGGTTAGTGCACGGAGACAGGGCACTGCGCACGGGAGACAGGCAGGAATGCCTGTCCCACTTAGGAGAAGAGCCGGATGAAATCGGTGGTCGTGGTAGGCGCGCAGTGGGGTGATGAAGGAAAGGGCAAGGTGGTGGACTACCTTGCGGGGTCGTTTGATTTTATTGCGCGCGTGGCGGGCGGGCACAATGCGGGACATACCGTCATTATTGGGAAGGACCGGTATGTGTTGCAGTTGATTCCTTGCGGGATTTTGCGGCCGAAGCAGCAGGCGGTGATTGGAACGGGTGTGGTGGTGGATCCGGCGGCCTTGGTGGCGGAGATTGAGACTTTGGCGAAGGCGGGAATGGATGTGAGGGGGCGGTTGCACATCAGCAATCGCGCGCATTTGATTTTTCCGTATCACCGGGAATTGGACAAGGCGGCGGAAGGGGCGCGCGGGGCGGACAAGATTGGGACTACCTCGCGAGGAATCGGGCCTGCTTATGAGGATAAAATGGCGCGGCGCGGTTTGCGGATGTGCGATTTGCTCGAGCCGGAATTATTTCGGAAGAAGGCGGCGCGGGTTGTCGCCGAGAAAAACCGGTTGGCGAAAGGTGCTTACGGGGCGGACATTGATTTTTCACATGAAGTGGAAGCGACTTTGAAGTTGGGCGAGAAGATTCGCGGATATATTTGCGATACGGCGGAATTGGTGAATCGGGCATTGGATGAAGGGAAGTCGGTTTTGTTTGAGGGCGCGCAGGGGACGATGCTGGATATTGATCATGGGACGTATCCGTATGTTACGTCTTCTAGCGCGATTTCTGGAGGAGCGACGACTGGCGTGGGCGTGCCGCCGACAAAAATCAAGAATGTGCTGGGAATTTCAAAGGCTTACACGACGCGGGTGGGCGGCGGGCCATTTCCTACCGAGATGCCGGAGCTGGAGGCGCAGGAAGTGCGCGAGCGGGGGAAAGAGTTTGGGGCGGTGACGGGGCGAGCCCGACGATGCGGGTGGCTGGATCTCATGGTGTTGCGTTACGCGAAGATGATTAATGGGATTGATTCGCTTGTGGTGACGAAATTGGATGTGTTTGATACGCAGCGCGAGATTCAGGTGTGCGTCGGGTACAAGTACAAGGGAAAAACTTTGAAAGAAATGCCTGCTTTGGCGGAGGAGTACGAGAAGGTTGTGCCCGAATATAAGACTCTGCCTGGATGGTGCGAGACGACTTACGGAGTGAAGGATGGGGCGAAATTGCCGAAGGCGGCTTTGGATTATTTGCGGTTTATCGGCGATTTTTTGCAGGTGGAGATTGGGATGATTTCTACAGGGCCGGAACGGGATGCGACGATTGTGCCGGCGGGAACTTTGTTGGCGCGGTGGTTGTAGGAAGAGGCAAGAAGAAAAAGTCGAAGAAAAGGATTTACACAAAGGGCGCAGAGAACGCAGAGGGCACGTAGAAGAGTTAAGAGAAGGCCTCGAGAAATACCTACCGATGCTCACCTACGAGCAAGCACGCCAGAAGGTCATCGAGAAATTAACAGAGAAGAAGGGTCCGCGCGCTACGGAACAGGTGCGCGTGGGGGATGCGCTGGGATTCGTGTTGGCGCAAGAGGTGAAGACGGATCGGGAGTATCCGCCGTTTAACCGGGCTACGCGCGACGGGTATGCGGTGTTTGCGGCGGATGCGAAGGCGGCAGCGACGCTGAAGTGTACCGGGGAGATTAAGGCCGGCGACCGCGTCACGAAGGAATTGTGGGCGGAGACTTGCGTGCAAATCATGACTGGAGCTGCGGTGCCGTCTGGCGCGGACGCCGTGGTGATGATTGAGCACACGAAGCGAGATGGGGATGAGGTGTGGTTCGCACGCGACGCAGTGTCGGGGCAAAATTTTGTGCCGCGAGGGAGCGAGGCGCGGGCGGGGCAGACGCTTTTGACGCCGGGAATGCGGCTGGGTTATGCGGAACTGGCTTTGGCGGCGCAGGTGGGAGCGGCGGAGTTGAAATGCGCCTCGAAGCCGCGCGTGGCGATTCTTTCCACCGGCGACGAGATCGTGCCGGTGGACAGCATTCCGGGGCGATTTCAGATTCGAAACAGTAACAGCGTTTCGCTTGCGGCGCAGGTACGGCTGGCAGGGGGAAAACCTGTTTTGCTGGGCAACGCGATGGACCGCGAGGACGATTTGTCATCCAAGATTCGACGAGGGCTGCAAGAGGATTTATTGATTTTGTCGGGCGGAGTGTCGATGGGGAAGTACGATTTGGTCGAGAAGGTGTTGCGTGAGATGCAGACGGAATTTTATTTTGATGCGGTGGCGATACGGCCGGGCAAGCCGGCGGTGTTTGGGAAGTGTGGGGAGAAATTTGTGTTTGGATTGCCTGGGAATCCGGTGTCGACGATGGTGACGTTTGAGTTGTTTGTGGCGCCGGCGGTGGATTTGTTGAGTGGGGCGGAGGCGCGGGCGTTACCTATTGTGGAGGTTCGGTTGGGCGAGGCTTTGCACGAGAAGCCGGGGATGAAGCATTTCTTGCCGGCGCGGATGGAAGGGCAAGGGGCGGGGAGGGAAGTGAAGGTTTTGAAGTGGCAAGGGTCGGGCGATGTGTCGGCGCTGGCGAGAGCGAATTGCTATGTGGTCGTACCAGCGGAGAAGGAAAAGTTAGAGGTTGGAGAGAGAGTGGAAGTGATGGTGAGAAGAGATTTGATGTGAGGTGGGCTAGGGAGAATACTTAAGAAAAGGATTTTACACAGAGGGCACCGAAACACAGAGGTCACAGAGAAGAGCAGAATGGGGAAGTTGTCACACTACGGGAGCCGGGGAGAGGTGAGGATGGTGGACGTGTCGGAGAAGGTGGTGACGACACGGACGGCGGTGGCGCAGGGGTTTGTGAAGATGAGCCCAGCGGTGGTGCGGGCTGTGAGACGGTTGAAGAATCCGAAGGGGAATCCCTTGGAAGTAGCGCGGATCGCGGGCATTGCGGCGGCAAAGAGGACGGCGGAGTGGATACCTCTTTGTCATCCGCTACCGCTGACGCACATTGATGTGACTGCGCGGCTGTGCCAAAATGGCGTTGAAGTTTGCTCCGAAGTTACGGCGACAGCCCAGACAGGGGTCGAGATGGAAGCGCTGGTCGCCGTTACTGCCGCGGCCCTCACGGTCTACGACATGTGTAAAGCTCTCGATAAAGGGATGGAAATCAGCGGGATTGTTCTCGTCGAAAAGACCGGCGGGAAGAGCGGGGACTTTTTTCGCGGTGCGAAGGCTGCGGTTACGCACAATCACAAGAATAATCATAAAAAAACGACCCGGAGCCGGAGTCGATGAGCGCCGCGGGCGGAAAAACCGTTAAATTGCTGGTGGCGGACGATAATCCGCTGGTTAGGGATTTGGTTGTGAAGGGCATGGAGCCGTATTGCGAGGTCGAGACGGCTTCGGACGGCGCGGATGCGCTGCTGAAGGTCATTGACACGCCGCCGGACGTGATTCTCTGCGATTACAAAATGCCTGGTCTCGACGGCCGCCAACTTTTCGAAAAGCTGCATGGGCGCGAGGCCACGCGGCACATTCCGTTTTTGTTTATGGCGAGCCGCGCGGATATCGAAGAGCGGCTGCGGCCGCTGGTCGATGGAGTTGAGGATTTTGTCACCAAGCCGTTTCTTGTAAAGGATCTGGTGCGGATCGCGAAGAAAGTTGTGGACCGCTTGCATTTGGAGAAACTGCAAAAGCGCGCATCCCGGCCGGGCGTGATCCAGGGGCGGCTCGAAGAGATGAGCATGATCGATTTGATGCAATCGCTGGAGATGGGGCAGAAGTCTTGCCGGTTGGTTGTGCAGCATAACGGCGAACAGGGCGAACTCTATTTTGCAAACGGACAGTGCCGGGACGCGAAGAGCGGAAAAGTCGAAGGCGATGACGCGGTTTATCGCGTGGTGCTCTGGACGGCTGGCGAATTCGAGATTGATTTCAACGCGGCGAATGCTTCGACGCGCACGACCACGACGCGGAATACGACTGGGCTTTTGATGGAAGCGATGCGGTTGATGGACGAAGCGAATCGCGACCCTGTGGAAACGAAGTAACCCGCCTGATGCGCGTCGCGGTGCTCACCATTAGCGATACAGTTGCGCGAGGGGAACGCGAAGACCTTTCCGGGCCCGCGGTGGTTTCCGTCTGCCGGGGGTTGAACTGGGAAGTGACCTCGGTGCTGCGCGTTTCGGATGATCCGGCAAACATTCGCGAGCAGTTGCGCGAATTGGCGGACTCCGGGCGCGTGGACTTGATTCTGACGACTGGCGGAACGGGGATTGGGCCTCGAGACAATACGCCGGAATCGACGGAGGCGGTCGCGGACCTGATTGTTCCTGGAATTGCGGAAGAGATGCGGCGTAAGGGATCGGAACTGACGCCGACGGCGGTGCTTTCGCGGGGAATGGCAGCGGTTCGAGCAAAGACCCTAATTGTGAATTTGCCGGGAAGTCCTAAGGGCGCAGCCGAATCGTTGGATGCGGTGGCGCACCTCTTGCCGCATGCAGTGCACGTGCTGCACGGAGCGCGGCACGATTAATATTTCTACTGCTTCGCGCGCGGAATAATTGGCAAAACAATCCGAGAGGAGTGTTCCGCATCGTGGTAGATGCGGATGTGGCCGAGCTGCGTTTGCGAGGACGTGATTTCGGATTCGCCGGTTTGGAGATTTCGCGAAAAATGCGGCGAGAAGGCGGCGGAGATTTGTACGCGGATGCGGTGGCCTGCGCGAAAAACGTTGCTGGTGAGCACGCGATCGAGACTGAGGAGATAGACTTTACCCGGAGTGAGAAGCTCGGGCTTGAGAGACGCGTTGCGGTAGCCGGCGCGGAGGACGTCGAGGCCGGGACTCATGAGATTGAAGGCGGTGCCGTCGGGCGAGACGTCGAGTAGGCGCACCCAAAGATCGAAGTCAGGGACGTCGGCGGAGACGAACATTTCCGCGCGGATCGGGCCGGTGACTTCGGTGTCGGCCTGGAGAGGCATCGTGTCGAAGACAAGAACATCGTCGCGACCGGCAAACGCGCGATAGTCATGCGCGCCGTATTCGGTGTAGGGATCGGTTAGCGGATGTGCGGGATCGGAGACGAGCTCGGAGGTCCGAGCGGCCGGCATGAGCAGGGAAGAATTCAGCGTCCCGATGCGCGAAGCGGTTCCCGATGTTTTCAAGTAATAGTAAGTTTCTTTCGCCCGCGTTAGTGGCCAGGAATCCTCATCGCGCCAGGCGTTGTCTCCCATAACGAAAAGGCGAACGGGTTTTTCGCGATCTACGCCGTTGTCGATGTTGCGAAGATAGTGGTCCATCCAGCGGAGGATGAGTTCGTTGTAATCAATGGGAGCGGAGGTGCCGAAATCGCGCTCGCCGGACTTGGATTCGTCCTGGCCGCCGTGGGTCCAGGGACCGATCATCGTGTGCGTGCGGGGATCTTTTTCACCTCCGCGCGCGGCGAGCAGGCCGTTGAAATTTGTTGTCGCCCCATCGGGGCCGTAGGTTTCGTCGTACCAGCCGGAAAAATTCAAGACAGCCGCGTGAACGCGGTCGTACTTATTGCGCAGTTCGGCCCAGTCCCACCACGGATCGGCTGGCGAATGCGAAAGCCATTCATAGTAGAAAGGCGCGACCTGCTTCAGGTCCGGCAGATCGCGCAGCGGCAGGAAGTTCTGCAAGCGTTCGTGATCTTGCTTCCAGGATGCAGCGGCTTCTTTGCGCGTTTGCGGCCCGGGGAGATTTTTGCGACGACGAGCGTCTGGGGCGATGTTGAACCAGATCCAGTCGAGCCACGAGCCGTCGAAGACGCCGCCAGAATAGAAGAAATTGCGCGGAGTGGAGAAAGTCATGGCGGGGACCATAGCTTTGAGATGTGGTGGGTTCTCGGCGGCGGCGAGCCACTGGACGGCGCCAGGATAGGAAAGGCCGAACGTGCCGACGTTCCCGTCCGACCAGGGTTGGCGCGCGGCCCATTCGATGGTGTCGTAGCCGTCGTGGCCCTCGTTTTGATAAGGGGAGAAATCTCCGTCGGAGGCGTAGCGGCCGCGGACATCCTGAATGACGATGGCGTAACCACGGGCAACCGCTTTTTCAGATGTAGAGCCCTCCTTGAGGACGAACTGTTTGCCGTACGGCGTGCGGTAGACGAGAGTAGGGAATCGGCCGGAGGCGCTGGGGAGCACGATGTCCGCGCGCAAGACGACACCATCGCGCATCGGAACGGCGACGTCCTTGGTGACATTGAGAGCCAGCGAGGGCTTTGCTTGCTGAGAATCGCCAGCGAAGAACGGCAGAGCGGCAGCGAGTAGAAGGCCGATTGGCAGCAAATACGAGAAACGGCGCAAGTTAGAGAAGCCTCCGCGGGAGAATCGTACACCCACACGGGCGACATTGTACCCGAAGGGGCGGCGAAACGGTGGTTGACGCGCGTGCGTGCGTCGTCAACAATGTTTGCACTATGGCGCAAAAACTTACGGACAAGAAGCTGGCGGTTTTGGGGATGGGAAAGCTCGGCGGGATTTTGTTGCGGGCGTACCTGAAGCAGGGGCTGTTTTCGGCGAAGCGCGTTACGGCCACCGTGAAGCATGCTGAGAAGGCTGCGGCGCTGGCAAAAGAGCTTGGCATCGGCGTGAGTACGGAAAATCGGAAAGCCGTGCATGGCGCGGACATAGTTCTGCTGGGTGTGAAGCCTCAAGTGATTGGCGAAGTGTTGAAGGAGATTGCGCCCGAGCTGAGCGAAAAAACGCTGGTGATTTCTGTAGCGGCGTCGGTGCCCACGAGCTACATCGAGCAGCACGTAGGCGGGAATGTGCCGGTCGTGCGCGCGATGCCGAATACTTGCTCCAGAGTTGGCAGCGGGATGACAGGGATCTGCAAGGGGACACACGCCGGGGCGGAGGATTTGGATACTGCGCAGGTGATGTTTGACGCGGTTGGGCGGACCGTTGCTGTCGATGAAAAGCACATGGATGCGGTGACAGGACTCTCGGCAAGCGGCCCGGCGTTTGCGTACATTATTCTGGAGTCGTTCGCGGAGGCAGGAGTGAAAGTGGGCTTGCCGCGCGACGTTTCGACATTGCTTGCGGCGCAGATGATGAAGGGCGCGGCGAGCGTGGTGCTCGAGACGGGCGATCATCCGGCGCTGCTGAAGGACGCGGTGACCACGCCCGCGGGCTGCACGATCGACGGAATTCTGGAGCTGGAAGAAGGCAAGCTGCGAGTGACGCTGATCAAGGCCGTGGTCAAGGCAACGCATCGCGCAGGAGAATTGTTGTTCGAAAAATAGCGGCAAAGCCGCGTCGGATTCCGCTTTGGCGTTTGCGGCGGAGTCTCCCTTCTGCATGATTCACACCCTCATTAACGTAGTGCGCGGCTTTCTCGGCGGAGACGGCGCGCTCATTCTCCCCGAGATGGAGTTGGTGTTGTTTGCCTGCGGGATCCTGCTGATCGATCGCTGGCTTTCCGCCAATGAAAAACATTGGAACGCGATGCTCGCGCTTGCAGGAACGGCGTTCAGCGGATTTACGCTGTATGTGCAGCACGGAAAGATTCAGGCGCTGCGGGACGTGAATCCGGAGTCGCCGGGACTCCTCGGTCTTCACCAAAGCGTGCTGGTCGATCCGTTCTTTCTATTTTTCGCGGCTCTCTTTCTGGCCGCTACAGCGCTGATTATTTTGCTTTCCGTGCGCTATTTGGAGACCGAACAGGAGCGACGCGGAGCGTATTACGCACTGCTATTGTTTGCGTGCGTGGGCATGATGCTGATGGTCTCGGGCGTCGATGTGCTCGTGGTGCTGCTGGGATTGGAGACTTTGGGCCTGAGCTGTTTTCTCTTGACCGGATTTGCTCAGGGCGAGCAACGGATCAAAAACGCTGCGCGAAGTTACGCTTTTCTGTTGGCGTGCAGCTCGTTTGTGTTAGCTGGCGGCTTTCTGCTGCTTTACAGGCTCTATCAAACGACGAATCTCGGCCGAATGGGCGCGATCCTCGAAGTACGATTGAACAATGGCGTGGCGTTTGGCGGTCTTACGGCTTGGCCTTCCGCGCTGGCGCTTTGTTTGCTCGCAGCCGGAACTTTCTTTTTGATCGATGCGGTTCCGCTTCATTGGTTCGCGCCCGCCGTCTGCGAATCGGCTCCAGCGCCGATTGCCGGGTATTTGGGCATGGCCGCGAAGACGGCGGGTTTTGCGTTGCTGCTGCGATTTTTTTCTTTCTTGTTTTTATTTGCTCACGAAAGGTGGATTCACGTCTGGGGCGGAGTAGCAATCGTATCCCTTCTCTGGGGAAACATTGCCGCGATGCGGCGGACTAATGTGAAGCGGCTGCTTGCATACGGAGGCATCGCGCAGACGGGATTTATCTTGCTTGGGCTAGTGGCGGGGAATGAGGCTGGCTTCAGCGGCATGATGTACTACCTGGGCGTGAATGTTTTTATGACAGCCGGCGCGTTTGGAATACTGATTGTGCTGCAGCAGTGCGGGAGTGCCGCAACAGAACTGCGCGACCTGGACGGCTTGTTCTGGCGAAGTCCTGTGGCGGCGCTGCTTTTGCTCGTTTTCATGATGACGCTTGCGGGCATTCCGCCCACGGCCGGTTTTCTGGCGAAGTATTTCATTGTGAAGGCGCTGCTTGCGGCGCCGCATCCCGAACTCGCAGCATTTGCGGTCGTCAACGCGCTGCTCAGCGTCTACTACTATGGCCGCGTCGCGTCGCATGCATTGAAAAAGGCGCGCGCCGACGTACCGGCGGTCGAAGCGCCGACCCTAACCATAAGCAGCGGCCAGACGATCGCGCTGACGGCGGCCGTGTTTGTGTCGCTCGCGGCTGGGTTGTATCCTGAACCTTTCCTGAGATTGGCGCGCTACGCCTTTGGTCAATAATTTTGGACAATAATCCCAACAAGACGGACTCAGGGTCTTCCTCCGGCCAAAAGGGAACGGGCGCCAACGCCCAGTTTGCCATGGCAATAGAGCTGCCAATCATATTCGTCGCCACCGTCGTTATTGGGGGCAGCCTGGGATATTTTATCGACCACTGGCTGCACACCAAATTCATCTTCATGTTTGTTTTCGGCGGCCTGGGATTTTTCGCGGGTTTGCGCGAGATACTGCGGCGGTTGCCCGGCTGATGGCGATGGAAAGGGTTGACCCATCCGCGCCGAGCGAGCTTGAACCGGCCGCCGCCGCGGCGTTCGCCCGCACGGAGCAGCGGATTGCGTGGCTAACACTCGTTCTTGGCGGAGCAACCGCAATCTTCGTGGCCATCCTGCGCCACACCGCGTGGGCGGAGGGCTTGGCGATTGGGACAGTCCTGGCGTGGCTGAATTTCCGCTGGTTGAAGCGGGGTTTGGATGCATTAATCGTGGCCGCAACAGCGCAGGAAGGGTTTGCAAAGCCACGAATCCCCGTTGGAACATGGTTCCGCCTGATGTTCCGCTACGGCTTGATAGCCTTCTGCGTGTATGTTATTTTTGAATATCTGAAAGTTCCCCTTGCGAGCATGGTAGTGGGTTTGTGTGCTTTAGGAGCCGCGACAATCACGGCAAGTGTGTACGAAATCCTGCGTCCGACGGAATAGGGAATGGAACATCACGTAAGCTGGCTGACACATTTTGTAAATCAGATTCTGGGAGCGCCGGCGCTGGCGCTGCTAACGGCGCTGCATATCAAGCCGAGCTATCCCGACACGCCCATCCCCGAGCACGTCGTGATGGCGCTGACGGTGCTGGTTGTTGGCACGGTGCTGGCGCTTTTGCTGAGGGCCCGCTTGTCGGTTGAGCGGCCGGGAGCTTCGCAGCAAATCGCGGAACTCTTGCTCACGAACCCAATGGGGTTCGGTATCAACGATGTTTTGGAAGAGAACGCGGGGCATCACTGGCAAAAGTACGTGCCGATGGTGGGAACCGTGGCGCTGTTCATTCTTCTGGCGAATCTTTTTGGCGCGTTTCCGTTTTTGAGCGCGCCGACGGCCAACGTTACCGTTCCCCTGGCATGCGCGATCATTACGTTCGCCTATTTCAACTGGCAAGGCCTGAGGCATCACGGCCCGGCAGGTTACGCGAAACATTTTTCCGGGCCGGTGGCGTGGCTCTCTCCGCTGATGTTTCCGGTGGAGATCATCAGCACCACAGCGCGATTGCTTTCGCTCACTGTGCGTCTCTGGGCCAACATTTTTGCCAGCGATCTGATTTATGGATTGTTTCTAGGCCTGTTTACCGGACTCGCCGTTTGGGCGGGAACGAAGTCCGCGATTGCAGGCATCGTGCTGGGCGTGTTTCCGGCGCTGGCTCCCATCGCCTTTATTATTCTGCATGTGTTCGTATCCGTCGTGCAGACGTACGTGTTTGCCATTCTGCCCGCCGTCTATATCGGCTTGGCCACGGCGGACGAGCACTAAACATTTTTGTTGTTTCCGATTTTGTTAGCCGCTCCAGCGTGAGCCCGGCTGCACGGTGTCCGGGAACCACCTCCTGGCGGCAATTCATGAGGAGGAAGTTATGAAGAAGCTAGCAGTTATATTGTTCGTAGCGATCGTCGCGGTGTTGCTACTTGCGCCGGGGGCGTTCGCACAGACAGCACCAGAAGCGGCCAAGCCACCGATCAACCCGACCACTCTGGTGATCGCGGTTGGCTTTGGCGTGGCGGTCGCGGCGTTCGGCGGTGGTCTAGGTCAGGGTCGTATCGCGGCAGCGGCCTGCGAAGGCATCGCACGGAATCCGGGAGCGGCTGGCGGCGTTCGCGCAGCTATGATACTCGGTCTCGTGTTCGTCGAGACGCTCACGCTGTTCACCTTTGCGTTGGGCTTCCTCCTCTACTCGAAGCTGTAATCGAGAATCGATCACACGGATTGTGAAGGCTCGGAGGCGCAAGCTTTCGGGCCTTTTTTTGCCCCCACCTCCCTCCCCCTTTTTTCGTAAACGCGGATTCTAAAGGACTTACTGTTTCCCGTAAGTTGTTTAGAATGAACACTTGTGGCGGTTTCCTGGAAGTATTCATTATAAAGGGGTTGCGGGCCTAGAAAAACCGATAAAACACGGCAAAATACGCAGTTTCTCGATCGACTCATTCTAAAAGGCTTAGCTGAATAACGGGTAGGGAGTCCTAAAATGAAAAATGCGGCAGAAGGTCTGCCGCGCAACGTACGCAAAACTGCACAAAAGTGTTTCTAGCACAAAACGAAAAAAGAGCAAGGAAAATCGTGGAGTGGACTGTTGTTCGGTTAGGTGTTTACGGGGACTTGGGCGGTTTAAGCGGTTTCCTGCTCTAGAGCTCTCCTCTTGACAGTCGGTAGGAGAAGCGTATTCTTCCTCCTGACGCTCAGGGGGAATCGTGACGGATAAGCCGAGTGATCTGGTCCAAGGCACTCTGGACATGCTCATTTTAAAAATGCTGGCGCTCGAACCTATGCACGGGTACGGGATCGCCCTGCGGCTTGAGCAGATAAGCCAAGGCGTTTTCCATCTCAATGCGGGCTCGCTGTTTGTAGCCGTGCAGCGGCTGCAACGAGATGGCCTGATCCAAGGCGAATGGAAGGCCACGGAGAACAGCAGGCGAGCAAAGTACTACGCTTTAACAGAACAAGGGCGAAAGAGGCTCAGCAGCGAAACACGAGAATGGGGAAGGCAAGTGGCGGCGATCGCCAGAATCTTGGAGACGGCGTAAGGAGGTTTCATGTCAATTCTGCGAAGAATCGCGGACGGGCTCCGATCGCTGTTCCGAAAGGAGCAGGTTAACAAGGAATTGGACGAAGAATTGCGCGGCTTCCTGCAGATGGCCGTCGAAGAAAAGATTACGCAAGGTATGACCCGCAAGGACGCACTTCGAGCTGTGCGATTGGAGCGAGGAAGTCTCGATGTAGCAAAAGAGGAGGTTCGCTCCGCAGGATGGGAATCGTACGCAGAAACCGTGGGACGGGACTTGCATTTCGCGCTGCGGCAATGGACGAAGAATCCGGGATTTGCTCTAAGCGCTGTGTTGGTTTTGGCGCTGGGCTTGGGGGTAAGCGTGACGATTTTCGGGTTCGTGGATGCGGCTTTGCTGCAGCCGCTTCCCTACGTGAATCCCGAGGGACTGATGTCGGTGAACGAGAGCAATGCGGAATCGCCGCGCTGGCCGCTGTCCTATCCCGATTATCTGGACTGGCAGCGGCTGAATAAATCTTTCCGCTCGCTCGATATTTACAACGGCAGCGGCTATTTGCTGCAGACTCCGTCCGGGGCGACACCGGTGCAGGGAGAGCGCGTGAGCGGCGGATTTTTCCAAACGCTGGGCGTGCGTCCCATGCTGGGGCGGGACTTTTCCCTCGACGAGGACAGACCCGGCGGGCCTAACGTTGCGATCCTCAGTTATGGTGCGTGGCTTCATCACTTCGGTGCGCGACGCGATGCGGTGGGGCTAACGGTCAACCTGGACAACGTGGCCTATACCGTCATCGGCGTTTTGCCGCGTACGTTTTCGTTCGCCAGAGCCGGCGACGCGGAGTTTTGGGTGCCCCTCAATACCTTGAGTCCTCACGAACAGATGAGGACTTTCTATAATTTTTGGGGAATTGGAAGGCTGCGCGACGGAGTGACTGCGCGGGAAGCACTGGCGGAAATGAGCGCCATCTCAAAGCAATTGCAGATGCAATTCCCCACGTCCGATCGCTCCGAGGGCGCCAGCGTCGTTCCCCTCTCCGACGTCATCCTTGGCGACGTGCGACCTATTCTGCTGACACTGCTGGGCGGAGCGGGATTGCTTTTGTTGATCGCGTGCGTGAATGTGACCAGCCTGGTGCTGGTGCGCTCCGAAAACCGCAGGCGCGAGGTTGCCGTCAGGCGCGCGCTCGGAGCGTCTCCGTCGCGACTGGCGCGCCAATTCGCCACGGAAGGGCTGTTGCTAGCCGCCTTCGGCAGTTTAAGCGGCGTGATATTTGCCGACTGGCTCACGAAAATTCTGTGGCGCCTTGTGCCCAAAGACATGGCGGCGGACATGCCTTTTCTTAGTGGTGTGGGGTGGAATACTCATATGTGCGCATTTGCCATCACGATTTCATTGATGGCCGCGGTGCTGTTCACAGCGGCTCCTCTTCTTCGCCTGATTGCGCAGCAGGAAGGCGACGGATTGGCGAACGGGGACCGCAGTTCTGCAAATCAGTTCTGGCAGAGGCTCGGAGCAAGAATGGTGGCCGTGGAACTGGCGGTCGCTGTCGTACTTTTGACTGGCGCTGGCTTGCTGGGGCAGAGCCTGTATCGGCTGCTGCACGTACCGTTGGGATTTGATCCAGATCATCTGGCGACGGTGGAGGTCGAGGTTCCCGCGACGGGCATTGAGAAAAATCAGCATACGGTGGCCCTTTACCGGGAGATTTTGCGGCGAGTCTCAAGCTTGCCGGGCGTGGAGTCCGCAGGAATCAGCAGCATGGTTCCTGTGCAATGCAACTGCCCCGTCGACTGGATCACCTTCCCCGGCAGGGCATTCCAGGGCGAACACAATACCGTCAACGAGCGCCATGTGAGCGCGGACTATTTGACGATGCTCAAGGCCAAACTGGTGCGCGGAAGGTTCTTCACCGAAACCGAGGATGCCTCCAAGGCGGGAGTTGTTGTTATCAATCAGGCCTTGGCGCAAAAATATTTCTCGGGCGAAGACCCCATCGGCCAGAGAATCGCCGATTACGAGGGCGGGCGTCCGTCGGAGCGGGAGATTGTCGGCGTGGTAGCCGATGTTCGCGAGGGGCCATTGGATAGTGATATTTGGCCCGCGGAATATTTCTCCATCAACGAGACACAGGACTCTTACTTCAGCCTGACGGTGCGCACGAGGCAAGACGCCGGAGCAATGCTGCCGCTGCTGGTGAGCACCTTGCATCAGATCGACCCAGGTCTAGGCGCATTCCACGAGATGACCATGAACGAACAGATTGCGGACACGCAAACGGCACTGCTGCACCATTTTTCCGCATGGCTGGTTGGGGGATTCGCAGCTATGGCGCTGATTCTGGGAGTTGTTGGGCTGTATGGAGTGGTGGCGTATTCGGTTAGCCGGCGGACGCGGGAGATTGGTGTGCGTATGGCGCTGGGGGCGGAGCGGAGAGGCGTTGTCCTTATGATATTGCGTCAGGCGGGAAACATGGTGACGTTGGGCGTCGTCGTTGGCTTGCTTGCGTCGCTTGGAGTGTCCCGCTTGATGGCCAGCATGCTTTTCGGGGTGCATTCCTACGATCCACTGACCTTTGCGGCTGTCGCTGTGATTTTGGCTGCTGTTGCGCTGGCCGCTTGCTACATTCCGGCGCGGCGGGCGGCGCGGGTCGATCCGATGGTGGCTCTCCGTTACGAGTAGTCCGCATTGCCGCCTGCTGCAAACCGTGACCTGGTCGGGGAACGCTCAAGCAATCAAATCCACGTGCGATCCGGATTTATCGGCGATTCTTAGAATGTGTTTTTCAAATCCTCAGCTCCCGGTGAGTCGCATTACCAGTAACTTGTACTGGGGATCTAGGTGAATAGATCGGGGTCGGGGCGCCAGGCGCCGTCGGCGGTTCCATAAGGGCTGGCGACCACGACGGTGTAGCCGTCCGGGTCGCGCATCCAACACTCCCAGTGGTTGGGGCCACCGTCGCCATCGGGAGGATTGCGATGGCGGGGCAGCACGATCTCGACGCCCATTTCGGCAGCGCGCTGCATGACCGCGTCGAAGTCATCCACCTCGAACCAGAGCAGCACACCATTCCCGTAGGGTTTGCTGGCGCGATTGCCGATAAGGCCGTGATGATGTTCGACGTCAAAGCTGTGCAATTGCAGGATGAGCTAGCCATCCTTCACCAGTTGCTCATAGTGGCTGCCGCCGTGCGCGCCGCGGCAGTTGAGCAGGCGCTGATACCACCGGCTGCTGGCTGCAGCATCCGTTACACAGATGAGAGGCTGGGGGCGCATGGGTCCTACACTAACAGAACTCCTGCTTTGGAGAGCGGAGATAAAGAAATTTCAGAACAGTGGACTAGTGGTTGATGAGGGTGGTCTGGAGGAGGTAGTTGAGCGTTTTGCTGGGGAGCAGGCCTAGGAAGATGGTGCCGAATGCGGCGATGGCAAGGACGACGTTTACTGAGAGCGGGAAGCGAGCGGGAGCGGTGGCGGCGATTTCCGCGCTGGGCTCACGCATGTACATTACGACGATAAGGCGAATGTAGTAGTAGGCGCCGATGACGCTGTTAATGGCCATAAGGACGGCGAGCCAGATGAGATGCGAGTCGACGGCGGCTTTGAAGATGTAGAACTTGCCTAGGAAGCCGGCCGTGACGGGCAGGCCGAGCAGCGAAAGCAGGAAGAGCGAGAGGACGGCAGCCACTACAGGCTGGCGTTCGGCGAGGCCGGCGAAGTCGTCGAGTTGGAGGTGCTTTTCACCAGCGCCGCCAAATTGCGAAACGATAGTGAATGCGCCGACTTTCACGAGGGCGTAGGTGAGCAAATAAAAGAGGACCGCGGCGTAAGCGGGGCTCGCGCCAATTTCCATGTCCTTCGAGAGATTCGTGACGGCGGCAAACGCCACGAGAATGTAGCCCGCGTGAGCGATCGAGCTGTAGGCCAGGAGGCGTTTGACGTTGGTCTGCAGCAGCGCGCCGAGATTACCCGCAAACATGGTGAGGACGGCCATAATCCAGAACGCCCAGAACCAGAATTGCGTGGCGGCGTGAACGTCGGCAAAGATGCGCAGGAGCAGTGCGAAGGCCGCAGCTTTCGGTCCCGCGGAGAAGAGGGCTGTGACAGGCGTGGGTGCGCCTTCGTAAACGTCTGGCGTCCATATCTGAAAGGGTGCGGCGGCAACTTTGAAGCCGAGGCCGATGAGGATTAGCGCCAGGCCAAGCTTCAGCATGGTGCTTGTGGGATCGGCGGCATCCATGCGCAGGAGATTGGTGGTACCAGTGACGCCGTAGACGAGCGCGATGCCATACAGAAAAAACGCCGTGGCGAAGGAGCCGAGAAGGAAATACTTCATCGAGGATTCGCCGGACTTGAGCGTGTCTCGGCGGTAGCCCGCGAGGATGTAGCTGGAGATGGAACTCAGCTCGAGGCCGATGAACGCGGTGAGAAGTTCCTGCGCGGAGGCCAGGACGCCCATTCCGGCGGTAGCGAAAAGTACGAGCGCGTAGAATTCCGCATCGGCGAGGCGCTCGCGATCGAGGTAGGGCGCCGCGGCAAGAATGACGAGGATGGCGACCAGCCCGACCAGATGACTGAAGAAAATGCTGAATGGGTCGGCAGCAACAAGCCCGGAGAACGCGGAGCCAGGATTGTGGACCGCATAGAAGTTGCCGCAAATGCCCAGGAGCGCTCCGGCGACGGCGACAAACGTCAAAACTTTGCGGCTGCTGACGAACGGCTGAAGCAGCATCAGGAGCGCGCCAAAGCCGCACCAAATGAGTTCCGGCAATACGCGAAGAATATCTGCGGAGTTGGGGAACGCGGACATTTAGCGGGTTCCGAGCCTTTCCAGCGAGTTTTGTTTTTCGACGGCGCTCGGCACAGCGTTGGGCGCATTGTCCCGCTGCGGCGCAAGTTTCGCGGGCGCAATCGCATCGTACGCGCGCGGCGGGCGGGTCATTTGGTCGATCACCGACTGGCTGGCTGCCGCGGTGCGGCCCGTGATAAAGACCGAACCGATGCCCATCCAGAGCATGATGACGGCCATGGTGACGAGAATCGCGCGCTCGCGCGCGGAGGCGTCCGGCAGCGTGCGGTTCTTCTCGCCGGTAATCTCGCCGAAGAAAACCTTCTGGTAAGCCCACAGCAAATAGCACGCCGAGAGAATCACGCCAAGAGCGGCCCAGGCGGCCCAGTTCCAATGCACTTGATATGTGCCGAGCAGGATCAGGAACTCGCCGACGAAGCCATTGAGCATGGGTAGGCCGAGCGAAGAGAGCGCTACAAACAGGAAGAACGCGGCGAGGCGAGGCATGGGTGTTGCCAAGCCGCCGAACTGGGACATTTCGAACGTGTGGCGGCGATCATAGAGCATGCCGACGAGCAAGAAGAGGCCGCCGGTGGAAATGCCGTGAGCGAGCATCTGGAAGACCGCGCCCTGCATGGAAATTGTATGGAACGCAAAAATGCCGAGCACAACAAAACCGAGGTGGCTGACGCTAGAATAGGCGACGAGCTTTTTGAGGTTTGGCTGAACGAGAGCGACGAGCGCGCCGTAGATGATGCCGATGATGGCAAGGACAGCGATGGCGGGGGCGAAACGGCGCGACGCATCCGGGAAAAGCGGCAGGCAAAAGCGGATCATGCCGTACGTGCCCATTTTCAGCAGAACTCCCGCGAGCATCACCGAGCCGGCCGTGGGTGCTTCCACGTGCGCGTCAGGCAGCCAGGTGTGGAAAGGGAAGAGCGGTACTTTAATGGCGAAGGCCACGAAAAAAGCGAGGAAGAGAAGTGTTTCCGTACCGCGCGGAAGAACGAGGGCACCGGTCTGGAGCGCCTGCTGAATCGATGGCAGGTCGAACGTGCCCGTGGCGTTATAGAGCCAAATGATGCCGACCAGCATGAGGATGGAGCCGGCCATCGTGTAGAGGATAAATTTGATTGCCGCGTAAATGCGGCGGTCGTGGCCCCAGATGCCGATGAGCAGGTACATGGGAATCAGCATTACTTCCCAGAAGAGGAAGAAAAGGAAAAGATCGAGCGAGAGAAAGACGCCAACGACGCCGACTTCCAGAAGCAGGATCGCGATGAAGAATTCTTTTACGCGCTTCTGGATGCTGCTCCACGAACAGAGAATGGAGACAACGGTGAGAAACGTCGTCAGGATGACGAGGAAGAGGCTGATGCCGTCCGCGCCAAGATGATAGTTGATGTAGGTCTGCGCGGCGGAGCCGTGCGGTCCGAGAGCGATCCACCGATGAAGTTCTTCGAGCTGGTAGCCCGCGCTGCCGAGCGGCACGCCGCGGAGGAGCCACCAGAGCGATAAGATAAATTCGGAGAGAGAGACAGCAAAGGCCAGGCGGCGAATCCATTCGTGATCGTCGCTGCGAAGAAACAGCAAGGCAAGAGCGCCAATCGCGGGCAGGAAAATCAGAATCGAGAGCAGAGGTCCGCTGGGCATTAGCGCACCATCCCGACGACAGGCGCAGATGCAGGCCAGAAAAAGATGACGGCAATGATGACGAGCGCGCCGATGACCACCCATACCGCGTAGCTGCGCGTGTTGCCCGACTGCGTGCGGCGGACAGTATCCCCGAGGCTCGTGGCGCCGCTGGCGATGCCGTTGACTGTGCCGTCGATACCGGCAACGTCGACGCCCTTCCACAGCACATTCGTGGAGATCCACATGAGCGGCTTGATGATCACGGCGGAGTAGAGTTCATCGACGTAATATTTGTTCAGCAGCGTGTTGTAGACAGGCTTCATGGACTTGGCGAGCTGCTCCGGCTTTCCGGGCTGGCGGATGTATAGCCAGAAAGCCACGCCGAGGCCAAGGAATGCAGCGGCGACGGCGACCATTGCCAGAATGATCTCGAGTTGGTGCGCGCCCGCCTCACTCATGGCTTCGACGCTTTGCGGCATGCCGAAGATGGGCGCGAGGAAACTCGCGAAATAGTCGGTGCCGCCCCAAAGTGCGGGTGCGGCTAGCCAGGCACCAGTCACAGAGAGTACAGCGAGAATGACTAGCGGACCGAGCATGCTCCAGGGCGATTCGTGAACATGGACGTGATGCTCGTCATAGCGCGGCTTGCCAAAAAAAGTGAGGAAGATCAGCCGGAACATGTAGAACGAGGTGAGCAGCGCGGTCAGCAAGCCGATGGCGTAGAGCGGGTGTCCACCTTCGATCCGGAACGCGCTGAACAGGATGGCGTCCTTGCTGAAGAAACCGGCAAGCGGCGGAATTCCGGCGATGGCCAGCGTGGCGATGAGCATGGTCCGGTAGGTGTACTTGATTTTTTTACTGAGGCCGCCCATTTTGCGCATGTCTTGCTCGCCGCCCATGGCGTGAATCACGGAGCCAGCAGCGAGGAAGAGCAGCGCTTTGAAGAAAGCGTGCGTCATCAGATGGAAGATGCCCGCCGAAAACGCGCCGACACCGCAGGCGAGGAACATGTAGCCCAGTTGGCTTACAGTGGAATATGCCAGAACTTTTTTAATGTCGGTCTGCACCAGGCCGATGGTGGCTGCGAAGAACGCTGTGGCGCATCCGACAACTGCGACGACGACCATGGCCGTCTCGGAGTGCACGAAGAGGATGTGCGAGCGGGCGACGACGTACACACCGGCAGTGACCATTGTCGCCGCGTGAATCAACGCACTGACAGGCGTGGGGCCTTCCATAGCGTCTGGCAGCCAGACATAGAGCGGAAGCTGTGCTGATTTTCCCGTGGCACCCATGAAGAGAAGTAAGCAGGCAATCGTAAGCGTACCGAACTGTCCCCAGGCTTCATGTCCCCACGACGGGCCAGACGCAGCAGCAAATAACGTTGTGAAGTCGAGCGTGTGGAACGTTCGGAACAGCAGGAACATCCCTAGCATGAATCCGAAGTCGCCGATACGATTGACGATGAAGGCTTTTTTGCCAGCGTCCGATGCCGACTTCTTCAGGAAATAAAAACCGATGAGCAAGTAGCTGCAGAGTCCGACGCCCTCCCATCCTACGAAAAGCAGCACGTAATTTGCCGCCATCACCAGGATGAGCATAAAGAACATGAACAAATTAAGGTAGGAGAAGAAGCGGTAGTAACCGCCCTCGTGCGCCATGTAGCCGGTCGAGTAGATGTGAATGAGGAAGCCAACGCCTGTGACAACGAGCAGCATCACGACAGTAAGTTGATCGATTTGCAGGTCAAAACCCGCGCGGAAATTGCCCGCTACGATCCAATCAAAATAATGTTGCGGTGGGAACGGCAGTTTGTCAGCGGGCAGCGTGAGAAACTCGCGCACGGCTTCGATCGCGAAAGCGAACGAGAGTCCCGTGGCGCCGAGGGCCACGCTGTTGACGATTTTATTGGACCACTTGCCGCCGAGTAGGCCGTTGATGGCCGAGCCGAGCAGGGGCAGCAGCGGAATGATCCACAGATGATCGAGTATAGGCATTAGAGTTTGAGCAAATCCACACGCTCGACGTTCAGCGATTGCCGGTTGCGCGCCGTGAGAATGATGATTCCCAGCCCGACAGCCGCTTCCGCCGCGGCCACCACGATCACGAACAAGACGAACACCTGGCCGTCCGATTGGTGTCGCGCCTGGCTAAATGCCACAAACGCCAGATTCACGGCGTTGAGCATCAATTCGATGGACATAAAAATCGTGATGACATTGCGCTTAAAAACAAACGCCACTACTCCAAGTCCGAAGAGAACGGCGCTAAGAATCAGGTAGTAGCTCGTCGGAACCATCTTCAGCTTTTCTCCCGCTGCGCGAGAACGATCGCGCCAAGTATCGCCACGAGGATGAGGAACGAAGTCAGTTCGAAGGGATAAACGAAATCCTTGAACAGCATGGTAGAAATCTCTTTCGTATTGGCCAGCGCGCCGGACTGCAAACCCGCTTGCGCGCTTTCGTTGGAACGCGCAATAGCCGCGGCCAGAAAACCAAGCAGCGCGACTGCCAGCGGAATACCAGCGACCCCGGCGAGCTTCGAAACATTCGTGCGCTCTTCCACTCCGGCGTTCAAAAGCATGATGACAAAGACGAAGAGCACCATGATGGCGCCGCCGTAGACGATGATCTGGACAGCGGCGACAAATTCCGCGCCCATCAGCAGGTAGAGGCCAGCGAGAGCGATCATCACCACGATCAGCGAAAGCGCGCTGTGGATCGGATGACGCTGAAGGATGAGGCTCAGCGCCCCGATAACCGCGAGCGCCGCCAGCACAAAGAAAATGGCAAGCTGGGGCGTCATTGTGTGCCCCACATCGATTTCGCCAGGATGACAAAAGCGGTGATGACGACGTTCACGATCGAAAGCGGCAGGAGCAATTTCCAGCCGAAGGACATGAGCTGGTCATAACGGAATCGCGGAAGCGTGCCACGCATCCAGACGTACACAAAGAGGAAGACAAATATTTTCGCCAGCAGCCAGAAAGGACCTTGAATGAACTCGTTCACTGACGGGAACAAAACGAGCACGGCGCCGACGGCCGTGATGGCTGTCCCTGCTCCTGGAAGAATGATTCGGCCAAAGATCGTTTCGTAGCGGATGCCGTCCCAAATTACCCACAACCCAAACGGAATCAAAACCACCGAGGGGAGATAGTGCGTGAACGTCCAACTTGCGGGGAAGGGAGACAGCCATCCGCCGAAGAACATAATCGTGCAAAGGCAGGAGACTGTAATCATGCTGGTGTATTCAGCGATGAAGAACATCGCGAACTTGAAGCTGGCATACTCCGTATGAAATCCTGAAACCAGCTCTTGTTCCGCTTCGGGAAGATCAAACGGCACGCGGTTGGTTTCCGCGACGGCAGCTACGAAGAAGCAGAAAAATCCCAGGATTTGCGGCCAGATATTCCAGCCAAGAATGCCGCGCTCAGGATGGTGCGCCTGGGCATTAATAATGTCTCGCAAGTTAAAGCTGCCTGCGAGCAAGAGCACTCCGACAACCGACATGGTCAGCGCAAGCTCGTAGCTCACCATCTGCGCCGAACTGCGCAAGCCGCCGAGCAGCGGATACTTGCTGTTCGAAGACCAGCCTGCCAGCGCGACGCCGTAAACGCTCAACGCAGTGATGGCAAACAGCGCGAGAATGCCAATGTTCAGGTTCGCGATGCCGAGAAAAACCGTCTGGCCCAAGATGGGCCATGGCAACGGATCGGGTCCAAAGGGGATGATGGCAATCGACGTCAACGCGAGCGCCAGCGCCATCAACGGCGCAAGAAAATACGTGAATTTGTCCACGCCTGCCGGCGTCGGATCTTCCTTCAAGAGAAACTTCGCTCCGTCTGCTAGAGGCTGCAGCAATCCATGTGGCCCGACGCGATGCGGTCCCCATCGGGATTGCATGTGCGCTACGACTTTGCGTTCAAACCACGTGAGATACGCGTTGACGGTTAAAACAATGAAAAGTAGAAGCGCAATCTTTACGACGGCGATAACGAGCGCGGCGTTTGCTTCCAGTTCGGCAAGGATCCAGTGAAGAATTGAACTCACGGCTTGGCTTCCGCCTCCGGAAGAGATTCCATCATCGTGCAGAAGCGTCCAAGCGTGCCGCTGGTGAAAAGCGTGTCTTGTGCGGAGCGAATCAAGCCGACGGGAACGTCATAAGGCGCATGCCCGTTCTTCGCAACATGAACGTGCGTCGCCTCCGCGCCGCCGGTCAGCAATCCCGCGGCTTGCACGTCATAGCCAGGCACGGTTTTGCGAATCTCTTCGAACACGGCAGCCGACGATTTGTAGTGGAACGCCTTGCCGAGGCCAAGTCTTTCCAGTTGATGTGACAGAATGCGCAGTAAATCGAAATCATTGCGCGGACCCATCACTTCGGCGGCTTTGTGCAAGAGCTGAATCTCGCCGGAAGTATTAGTGACGGTGCCATCTTTTTCGTAAGCCGACGCGGCGGGGAAAACAATGTCGGCAAGCTTCGCCGTCTCCGTCAAAAACATTTCGTGAACGATCAGCAGTTCGAGCTTCCCGCGCCCAAATCCCAGCGTTCCAAAATGCAAGAGCGGGTTCGCACCCATCACATAGAGCGCCTTAAGCTTTCCGTTTTGCGCCGCTTCCACCATGGCCGGCGCAGTCTGTCCCGCCTTCGCAGGAAGAACCGCGCCCCACAAGCGTTCAAACGCATCACGCGCCGCCGAATCGTCGGTGTGCGCGTAACCCGGGAGCCGGTCAGGCAGCAGCCCCATGTCGGCCGCTCCACGCGAATTCGCGTAATCGCCCAGCGCCATATAGCGAACTTTGCCCTGCAGCTTTGAGCCAAACGCTACAAGCTGCGCAATCGCCGCCCCGGTAACTTCCGCACCGAACACAATAGCTACGTCGGTCTCGGCATCGAGCGCCGCTTTCAGCCGCACAAGCTGCTCGACAAGGCCGCTCGGAAGTTGCCCCTCTTCGTGAGCCATCCAGCGAATCGCAGCCGCTTCCTGACCCGCGACGAGCTTCACGAATTGCGTAGCCTTGCGCTTCAGCTTGATCTCGCGTGCGTTCAAAATAAAAAGCTTTGCGCCAATATGGCGAATGCCCTTGCGAATCTGCCAGGCCGCTAACGGATTCTGCTCGGTGGGATCGTTGCCGACAAGGAGGACAGCTTTCGCCTCTGCCAACTGTGTCATTGTGAGCAAGGAATCGCCGGCACGGTCGCCGAGCGCCGTAACAAGCCCTGTGTAATCCGCGGTACGGTGATGATCGACATTATTCGTGCCAAACGTAGCCCGCGCCAGCCGCTGAAACAAATAGTTCTCTTCATTCGAAGTGCGGTTCGATCCGATAAAGCCAATCGAATCCTTGCCGCCCGTATCGTAAATCTGTTTGAGCCGCGTCGCGGCGGTCTGCGCAGCCTCTTCCCACGAAACGGGATAAAGCTTGTCGCCTTTGCGTACCAGCGGCTGGCGCATGCGCTCAGGATGCTTGGTGAAATCAAAGCCGAAGCGCCCTTTGATGCACAGAAAATCCTCGTTGATTCCGGAGAGATCGCGGTTATTCGCCCGCATGATCTCGTGATTACGCACGCTCAACGTCGTTTTGCAGCCGTTCGAGCAATGCGTACAAACCGTCGAAACATACGTCATTTCCCAAGGCCGCGTCTTGTAGCGGTACGTCCCGCTGGTAAGCGCGCCCACGGGACAAATATCGATGCACATCCCGCACTCTTCGCATTCGAGATGATCTTCGCGATTTGGAATAATGATGCTGTTCGCACCGCGCATACCGACGCCGAGCGCCTTTACGTCCATGCCTTCGTCGCACACACGAACGCAGCGGAAGCAAAGAATACAGCGCGGGGCATCGTAATAAACCAGCTCCGACCATTTTTCTTCCGGCCGGTGAATTTTTTCTTCGACGAACCGGCTAGTATCCGCGCCGTATCGAAAAACCATGTCCTGCAGCTCGCACTCACCGCCCTTGTCGCACACCGGGCAATCCAGCGGGTGGTTCGTAAGCAAAAATTCAAGCATCGCCTTGCGCGCGCCGCGCACTTGATCCGTGTTCGTTCGAACGACCATGCCTTCGGTGGCGATCAGTGTGCATGCCGTCTGGAGCTTCGGCATTTTTTCCACTTCGACCAGACACATACGGCAAGCAGCCTGCAGCGAAAGCCCCGGGTAATAGCAGAACGACGGCACTTCCGTCCCGATGCGCCGCGTCGCTTCAATCACCAGAGTGCCCGGAGGAACCTGCACATCTCGGTCGTTAATCTTCAGCGTAACTAGCTTCGTTTCTGCCATGGATTCCTAATGCGAGCCGACCAGCGCTTCCGCGGATTTGTACGCACAGCGTCCGTTCAAGTGATCTTCGAATTCGTTACGCCATTTCTGCACGATGCTGATGGTCGGCAGCGCAGCGGCATCGCCAAGCGGGCAAAACGTGCGGCCCAGCATGTTCTTCGCCAACTCGCCCACGATGTCGATATCTTCTGGACGCCCGTAGCCCGCGTGAAAACGATCGAGCATCTTCTTTAGCCAGGACGTGCCTTCGCGGCAAGGAATGCACCAGCCGCAGGATTCGTGTGCATAAAAGTGCATGATGCGGCGCGCCATGTCCACCATGCAGGTGGTTTCATCCATCACCACCATGCCGCCGGACCCAAGCATAGAACCGGCCTTGGCCACGGAGTCGTAGTCCATCGGGATATCGATTTCGCTGGCGCTCATAATTGGGCAGGAACTTCCACCTGGGATAACGGCCTTGAGTTTCTTCCCGCCGGGAATCCCACCCGCCATTTCATAGATGAACTTTTTCATATTCATCCCAAGCGGAATTTCGTAAATCCCAGGCTTCGCGATATGTCCTGCGACGCAAAGCAACCGCGTGCCGCCATTTTTCGGAGTGCCGCGCTTGGCGTAGGCCTCGCCGCCTTCCAGAATGATGGCCGGAACGGAGCTGAGAGTTTCGACGTTATTAATGATGGTCGGGCAGCCGTAGAGACCGACAACAGCAGGGAACGGCGGCTTGATGCGGGGATAGCCACGCTTGCCTTCGAGCGATTCCATCAACGCGGATTCTTCGCCGCATTCATAAGCGCCAGCGCCGGTATGCGTGAGTATGTCGAAATCAAAGCCCGAACCGAGAATGTCCTTGCCCAAATAGCCGTGCGCGTAGGCCTCCACGACGGCCGCTTCCACGATATCCAGAACGTAGCGATATTCGCCGCGCACGTAAATGAAGCCCCGGTGCGCACCAAAAGATCGCCCCGCGATGATCATTCCTTCGATCAACTGATGCGGATCCATTTCCATCAGCGGGCGGTCTTTGCACGTGCCAGGTTCCGATTCGTCGGCATTGCAGATCAAATATTTCGGTTTCGGCGAATCCTTGGGCACAAACGACCACTTCATTCCGGTCGGAAATCCCGCGCCGCCACGGCCGCGCAAGCTGGATTTTTTCACTTCGTCGATGATCGATTCCGGCGTCATTTCCTTCAGCGCTCTCTCGAGCGCCTTGTAGCCGTCGTGCCGCAGATAAACATCGATCTTGCGCGAATCTTTGATCCCCCAGCGCTTGCTAATGAGTGGCGTTTCTCCCGGCTCGCGCTCGTGCAGCGCCCCGGCAGTGACCGGCTCTGGCGGCGGAACTCTGCCGCCATCCAATTCCTTGATGATGCGATCGAATTTCAGCGCCGTGAGATTTTCGTAAAAGTCATAATTCACTTGCATTGCGGGAGCGCCAGTGCAAGCCCCAATGCATTCCACCTCTTCGAGTGAGAACACGCCGTCCTGGGTAACCTCTTTGTGGCCGATTTCCAGGCGTTTCTTAGCGCGGTCCAGAATCTCGTTGCCGCCGCGCAACATGCAAGCCACGTTTGTGCAAACCTGAACGTGAAACTTGCCCATGGGCTTTCGGTGCAGCATCGAGTAGTAAGCGAGCGTTTCCTCGACCTGAACGTTGTTAAGATCCAGCCGGAGCGCAATTTCCGCAATCATCTCGTCGCTCACGCAGCCATATTCGTCCTGCGCGTACATCAGCATGGGAATCAGCGCGCTGCGTTTGAACGGATACGCGTTCTGCAACTTCTCAAAACGCGCGGCAAGCTGTGTAGAGAGTTCCATGAGGTTATCGGTCGACTTCTCCTAAGACAATATCAATCGTCCCGATACATGCAATCACGTCGGAAATCAGCTGTCCCGTGACCAGTTTCGGCAACGCCTGTAAATTGATGTACGAGGGTGAACGGAAATGCGCGCGGAGCGGCTTCGGCGAGCCGTCGCTGGCGATAAAGCAGCCCAATTCGCCGCGCGGCGATTCCACGGTCACAAACGCCTCGCCCGGCGGCGGCGAAAACCCTTCCGTGAAAATCTTGAAGTGGTAGATGAGCGCTTCCATCTCCGTCTTCATTTTTTCGCGCGCCGGCGGCACGACGCCCGGAGCTTCGGTCCGGATCGGCCCGCTGTCCGTGATTTTGGCCATTGCCTGACGCACGATATTCAAACTCTGCCGCATTTCCAATACGCGGATCATGTAACGGGCAAAGCAGTCGGATTCCGTCCGCGTTGGCACGTCAAACTCGAACTCGTCATAACTCGTATACGGGAACATTTTGCGGTTGTCGTAAGCGATGCCCGCTGCTCGAAGCGTCGGGCCTGTCATGCTCAGGGCCACCGCGTCTTCCGCGGAAATGTAGCCGACGCCCTGCAGGCGTCCCATCCAGATGCGGTTTCCAGTAAGCAGCGATTCGTATTCATCGATGCGGCTGGGCATCATCTTTAGGAAGCGCTCGACCGCCCCGCGCCACCCCGCTGGAGGCTCCAGCGCCAGGCCACCGATGCGGATGTAGCTCGTCATCATCCGTTGTCCTGCAAACAACTCGAAAATCTTCAGAATCTCTTCACGCTCGCGGAAACAATAAAGAAACACGGACATCGCGCCCATATCGATGGCATGCGTTCCGAGCCAGACCAGATGCGAAGAAATGCGCTGCAGTTCGACCA
>Ga0206978_1048_pt1 | contig 28152 bp, 34 predicted proteins | sample Alteio_BWMinCont_21_FD_153477 | JGI IMG/M metagenome (GOLD analysis project Ga0206978, IMG submission 153477) | Enriched cells from forest soil in Barre Woods Harvard Forest LTER site, Petersham, Massachusetts, United States -... | ecosystem: Environmental > Terrestrial > Soil > Temperate forest >...
CACGATGGCGGCGCTGATCGGCGTCGATCTCGCCGTGGCGCAGGACATAGCCGCTGCCGCCGCGCAAGGCGAAGTGTGCACGGCAGCGAATGATAACGCGCCGGGGCAAGTGGTGATCAGCGGACATGTCGGCGCCGTCGACCGCGCGATTGCGATTGCCGCCGAGCGTGGTTTCAAGCGCAGCGTGAAATTGCCGGTGTCGGCGCCGTTTCATTGCTCCTTGATGCAACCGGCGGCAGACGTGATGCAAAAGGCTTTGGCCGATGTGACCATCAAACCGCCGGTGGTGCCGGTGGTTGCCAATGTGACGGCGGAAGCCGTTAGTGATGCCCATAAAATCCGTGAGCTTTTGGTGCAGCAAATAACGGGCGCCGTGCGGTGGCGCGAATCCGTGCTTTACATGAAGGGCAACGGTATTGAACAATTGGTCGAATGCGGGGCAGGCAGCGTGCTGGCGGGGCTGACCAAGCGCATCGATAAGGAAATTACGGCGCTGTCGCTGCAGGGGCCGGAAGAGATCGAGGAGTTTTTGAAAAATGTTTAATCTTTCAGGAAAAAACGCACTCGTCACAGGAGCCTCAGGCGGTCTTGGCGGTGCAATTGCCAAGGCCTTGCACGCGCAAGGAGCCAAGGTTGTTTTATCGGGCACTAAGGTTGAGGCGCTGAAGAAGCTTCAGGTTGAACTTGGCGAACGCGCTTTTGTAGCCGTGGGAAATCTTTCCGATCCCGCCGTGCCGGCGGCGCTGTTGAAAGAAGCTGAGGCGCAAGCGGGCGGCGGCATCGATATTCTGATCAACAACGCAGGCCTCACGCGCGACGGCTTGGCCTTGCGCATGAAGGACGAAGATTGGGATGCCGTGATTAATGTGAATTTATCGGCGGCGTTTCGCCTGACGCGCGCGGCGATGAAGGGGATGATGTCGCGGCGCTGGGGCCGGGTGATCAGCATCACGTCCATCGTCGGCGTCACGGGCAATCCGGGGCAGGCGAATTATGCGGCTTCGAAAGCCGGATTGATCGGCATGACCAAATCCCTCGCATCCGAGATGGCCGCGCGCAGCATCACACTTAATTGCGTGGCGCCCGGCTTTATCACCACCGCCATGACCGATGCGCTGACCGAAGAACAGAAGCAGCGCCTGCTGCCGGCCATTCCGCTCGGCTATATCGGCGAGCCGAAAGATGTCGCGGGGGCGGTTGCGTTTCTGGCGAGCGAAGAAGCGCGGTATATTACGGGACAAACCATTCATGTGAATGGCGGGATGGCGATGATTTAGCTAAAAGGACAGGCTGCCGTTGAATGGCTTTTGATAAGAGCAAACCATCATTTTCCTATCGGCAACCGATATTGTTTTTTTGTATGCCGATTGATGATTGTGGCCGTGGAAAATAACTAGGCCCTCGGGGGCAGGATCAAAACCTTCGCGATCGAGTACGTTCGACCCCATGACGAAATTTTTCCTGGTTAGAAAATCTAAATACTCCTCTTCTGTTATGCCCCATTGCGCGGCCCGTTTTGCTAGTGATCCATAGATAAATTGAATTCCATGCTCTCTTTCGATTCGTTCGGTTACTTCTGTTTTCGCCGTCTGCATGAATTTGACAAGCGTAGGATGCGGTAAGCAGTGGGTCACCAGAAATTTTGTATCAGGCGTTATGCTGCGCGCTACATTATCAGCCATGAGTTCAAAATCTTCCGTGTGACCGTCCAGTAAATACCGGCCATCGGCTGTGCTCGGGTAAAAATCGCGAATATCTTTTTCGGTCAATCCAGAAATAGAGGGATCGAGAAATTTGAAATCATAAAAAATATTTCCGATGACCATTTTACCGGCGGAAGTTGGCAAAATAATTGGCTCAAGTGGATTGGCAAGGGGGGCAAATACATGTCGTGGAAGGGGGCCGAAGCGCCCCCATGGATCTTCGCCGGCGCCGCGTAAACAATGATTGCCAGGCACATAAACAATGGGTCGCTTATATCTGGCGGCGACCACGCGCAGCAAATCGCCAACGGTTTCCTGTACGGACTCGCCATTTGGCGCATCGAAAAGGTCGCCATTTAAGATCAACATATCCGATGGCTGTTTGAGGCTTTGGCTAATCAGTGCTCTAATATAGGGGCCGGCAAGCCGAAGCGGGATATGATGATCACTGCCCTGCAGTATTCTCAGACCGTTCACACGGAACAGATGCAGAAGTTCGTAGTTTGTAAAATCCACATACGGCATTGAAATTTAATCCGCTCTATCATTGATCAATAAATAGGAATTTCCAATAATATACGATAGATTTAACCCTGTTCCATCGCAAAATAGTGCGAAAATTAAAGGACGAAAGTAATCAGGCCAACATGCCCCACGAACGCTCCACCCTCCGCAAGCGCGTCAAGCGTTATGCGAAAGTATCGACGGCGATGGCCGGGTTTGGCGCGCGGGCAGCGGGCAAGCGGTATCTTGGGATCAGCGTTGACCGGCAAAAACAGGCGGAGCGGTTGCGCTTGGCTCTTGGCGGGCTCAAGGGGCCGCTGATGAAAGTGGCGCAGCTGCTTTCCACTATTCCCGATGTGGTGCCGAAGGAATATGCGGCTGAGCTGGCGCAATTGCAGGCCGATGCGCCTTCGATGGGCTGGGCGTTCGTTAAGCGCCGCATGGCGGCGGAACTTGGTGCGGATTGGGAATCGAAATTCCGTTCTTTCGAGCATGAAGCCAGCGCCGCCGCCTCGCTCGGCCAGGTGCATAGAGCGGTCGGTCCGGACGGGCGCAAACTCGCCTGCAAATTGCAATATCCGGATATGAGCTCGGTGGTCGAAGCCGATTTGCGCCAGTTGAAAATGGTGATGGCGGTGTTCGAGCGTTACGACCGCGCTGTATCGACCAAAAAAGTGCATGAAGAAATTTCGGATCGCTTGCATGAGGAGCTTGATTACGCGCGCGAGGCAAAACACATCGCACTTTACCGGCAGATGGTGGATAACGTGAAAGGTGTGCATGTGCCGGAGGTGATCAAGCCGCTCTCGACCGGCCGGTTGCTGACGATGACATGGCTGCAAGGCGAGCGCATCGCGGCGCTTGCCGGAAAAAAACCGCAGAAAGACCGCAACGCCATCGCCGTCAATATGTTTCGCGCCTGGTACACGCCGTTTTATTATTACGGCGTCATCCATGGCGATCCGCATCTCGGCAATTACACGGTGCGCGAGGATAACAGCCTTAACCTGCTGGATTTCGGATGCATACGCGTGTTCAAGCCTGCGCTGGTGCAGGGCGTCATTACGCTTTACGAAGCCTTGCGCAAGAAAGATCGCGATATGGCGGCAGAGGCCTATAAGGCCTGGGGCTTCAAAAACCCCAGCAAGGATTTGGTCGATACGCTCAATATCTGGGCGCAGTTTATCTATGCGCCGTTGCTCGAGGACAAAACCCGCCCGATTGACGAGACCAACACCGGCCTTTATGGCCGCGAGACCGCCAACAAAGTGCACCGCGAATTGCGTAAGCTAGGCGGCGTCGAAGTGCCGCGGGAATTCGTGTTCATGGACCGCGCGGCGATCGGACTTGGGTCGGTGTTCTTACGTCTCGGCGCCGAGATTAATTGGTACCGGATGTTTCATGAGATGATAAAGGAATTTGATGTCGATGGGTTGGCCAAAAGGCAGGTAACTGCGCTTAAAAAGACAGGTTTAGTGTCTGCAAATCAGTGATGTTCATCACGTTACGGCTGGTGCCGATTCTGCGCCATTTCTTCCTACAAATTGATATCCACGGTATCCGATCGATCGAATGCAGCGCTTGTCACCAATATTTTTTCGTAAGCGGGATATGATGCCATGCATGTTATCCGGACTGAGATTATCAGGTTCATCTTGTTTATGCGGAATCATTTTGCCTATATCCGAACGCGACAAGACGCGCTCGCTATTGTGTATCAGTACATCAAGAACATCATAGTCGCGCGGTCTCACCGTAACTGGTTTAGAGCCATTAAAAATCAGCCGGTATGACGGATTTATCAGCACTCCCGCATAATCTATGAAGCTTTCTGCGCTGGGCTCGAAATCACTTTTCGCCCACAAAGAATTATTTCCTACAAAACTATACCCCTTATCTTCGACAAGCTGGATGTATTCATCGCCTAGTTTTTTGCGCAAACGATTTATGATGGTCCAAACAACGCTATCGGGGTTGTAGTCGGCAGACGCGTAACCGCCTTCGGCTAATCGATATATCTCTCTCGACGTTAGTATTGCATCTTTAAGAATCATCAGCGTTTCAAGTGCGTGCTTCTCGAATGCTGCCATTCTAATTTCTTTGAGGCCCTTATAAACTCTCTGGCTGAGACGCAGGAAGAGAATGTCGCCGCACTCCACGAAAGAATCCTGTTTAGTGTAGGTGAAGTTGCTATCGGACATGGAGAGCGGGATTTTCGATTGGGTTTGCAGAATTTTTACTTAAGATAAAACCTTTTCTTGGGATTACTTTGCGCATATCAATTTCTAAAATAAGTGGAACGTCAGGTCCTTTGTTATTATTCATTCTATCGTCCAACTCTTCGGGCGAAACACCATAGCGATGCAGCATTTTACAGCTTCTGGGCAGCACCGGGCTACCGTTCGCCAAATCTAAAACGAATTCATCTTTACCCGATTGTGTAAAATCGTTTTTAACAATAACTCGACGGCTAAAAAGTAGCCTAGTAATTCTGAAGACCGTTTCCGCTTTCGGTTGTTCGCCACCCATTAAATACATCGTTGCTGTTTCGTTTTTTCGGTAACCGATGCCATCGAACAGAGCCCGGAATGAAGGAGGCATATCAGTCTGTGTATCGAAATGTCCGAACGCAATACGTGGATATTTTTCTCCCGTCTTGCGCAAGACAAGCCCGACGGCAATGCAGGAAAGGAGACCCATGGTTCCAAGATAGCGGATATTACCCTTTGGCCCATGCGCAAGCGCATAGCCTCGCTGACCGACATTTGCCACGATGTCTTGGTTGTTGGGTCGAATGACCTGAAAATGTATGCTCAAAATAAACCTGCATATGTCCGAATTGTAATATGGCGGTGACTATAGGCTAAAACTGTCGATGTGAAATCATGCTATTACTTTCATGTGCATTCTCATCGTCTTAGTTAACAATCATCGTTTGTGAGGTGGGTATAGGTAGCTTCACACACCACCTAAAATAGGGCATGTTTGTGAGGCCTTTTGATTCTTCTTCGTGGAAAGCTATTTTTGCCTTATGAAAATCGCCATCCCCAAGGAACGCCGCACTTTTGAGAAGCGCGTCGCCGCTGTGCCGGAGACGGTTAAGAAGTACCGCGCGCTTGGCTATGACGTGGCGGTGGAAGCGGGTGCTGGGTCTGAGGCGTCTTATCCGGATGAACTTTATGCGGCGGCCGGCGCTGCGATTGCGCCCGATGCCGGGCTTGCCCAGCGCGATGCCGATATCGTCTTGCGCGTGCAGCGGCCGATGAATGCGGGCGAAGGTCTCAACGAAATCGGTTTTCTGAAGCCAGGCGCGGTTTTGATCGGCATGCTAAATCCTTACGCCGCGCGCGCCGATCTCGATCTTTACGCACGCAACAACATCAATGCGATGTCGATGGAACTGATGCCGCGCATCACGCGCGCGCAGGCGATGGATGTGCTGTCATCGCAATCCAATCTCGCGGGTTATAAAGCGGTGCTGGATGCCGCCGAACAATTTGGCCGCGCGTTTCCGATGATGATGACGGCGGCTGGCACCATACCGCCCGCGCGCGTGCTGGTGATGGGCGCGGGCGTTGCCGGGTTACAGGCGATTGCCACCGCGCGGCGTCTCGGCGCCGTGGTTTCGGCCACCGATGTACGCGCGATTGCTAAAGAACAAGTGCAAAGCCTCGGCGCCACGTTCGTTATGGTCGAGAACGAAGAGAGCAAGCAGGCCGAAACGTCGGGCGGCTATGCCAAGGAAATGAGCGAGGATTACAAACAACGCCAGGCTGCGTTAATTGCCGAGACGATCAAAAAGCAGGATGTCGTGATCTGCACCGCCTTGATCCCCGGCCGCGCCGCGCCGCGTCTTGTCAGCGAAGAAATGCTTCGCAGCATGAAGCCGGGTTCCGTGATCGTCGATCTGGCCGTGGAGCAAGGCGGCAATTGCGCGCTGTCGGAGCCGGGCAAGGTGGTCGATGCGTTCGGCGTCAAGATCGTCGGCTACCGCAACATGCCGAGCCGCATTGCCGTGGATGCCTCAGCGCTGTATGCCCGTAATCTGCTGAACTTCATGACTTTGATCTCCGCCAAAGACGGCGGCCGCCTCAATATCGACGGAAATGACGAGATTGTTCGCGCGGTGACGCTTACCCGCGATGGTGCTATCGTTCACCCGCAATTCCAGCAATCAACAGCCGCTTAATACGAAGGAGCCTGACATGGAGATCGAGATGGAAGCACCCGGCCGCAGAGAGCAAATCGTGAAAGATCAGAGCGCCAAGGACCAAACCACCATGGCGTGGATTATCGTTTTGGCCATCGCCATTACCTGCTGCGCGATTTTGTTCGTGATCTTCGCCAACTATCTGGTTTCGATTAACAAGAATTTATCCATGGCGAATACACGGCTGACGGTGATGGAATCGAACGAATCGCAACTGCTGTCGGAAATTCAGGCGCTGCACCGCGCCATGATCGCCAACCAGCCGCCGAAGACGCCGCCGGCGGCAACGCCGCCTTCACCGGGCGCTGCACCGGCACCAACTACGCACTAGGCACATGGCATGACTGATCTTGCGTCCTCTCTCGGCAGTCTTGCGGTGGAACAGCAAAAGCTGGCCGATTTCACCCGCGCCTTGTCGGAGCAGGTGCAAGGACTTTCCATCGCCGGCGCCCCAGCCGGTGAGCATGGATTTTTCATCACCGGCCTGACGGTTTTCGTGCTTGCTTGTTTTGTCGGTTACTACGTGGTGTGGCGTGTGACGCCGGCTTTGCATTCGCCTTTGATGGCGGTGACGAACGCGGTCTCATCCGTCATTATTGTCGGCGCGTTGTTGGCGGCCGGGCCGGGTGGGCTAACGGCCTCGCGGATGTTGGGCCTGACGGGCGTTGTGCTGGCTTCCATCAACATCTTCGGCGGTTTCATCGTCACGCAGCGGATGTTGGCAATGTATAAGAAAAAAGCGGATATCGGAAAGAAACCCGAGAAAAAATGACCAGTCTCGTCGCTCTCGCTTATCTGATCTCCGGCGTCTGTTTCATCATGGCGCTGCGCGGGTTGGCGTCGCCGGAGACGGCGCGGCAGGGTAATATCTTCGGCATGGCCGGCATGGCGGTGGCGATCATCACCACAGCCCTTCTGCTGGAAAGATCGTCGCTGTGGTTTGTCGCAATTGCGCTAGCGATTGGCGGTTCGATCGGTGCGGTGGTCGCGCGCAATATCAAGATGACGGCCTTGCCGCAATTGGTGGCGGCCTTCCATTCGCTGGTCGGCCTGGCGGCCGTGCTGGTGGCGGCGGCGGCGTTTCTGAACCCCGATGCTTACGGAATTGCGAGTGGCGGGAAAATTTATCTATCAAGCCTGATTGAAATGGGTTTAGGCGTTGCCATCGGCGCGATTACCTTTTCGGGCTCCATCGTTGCTTTCGCCAAATTGCAGGGCCTTGTTACCGGCAAGCCGCTGGTTTTCAAATTTCAGCATTACATTAATCTTGCGCTCGGCGTGGCGGCGCTGCTGATGATCGTGTGGCTGATGTTGAGCCAGGCGGATATGGCGTTCTGGGGGTTGGTCGGCATTACCTTCCTGCTCGGCTTCTTGCTCATTTTGCCCATCGGCGGCGCGGATATGCCGGTGGTGATCTCGATGCTGAACAGTTATTCCGGCTGGGCGGCGGCCGCCACCGGCTTCACGCTCGAAAATCCGTTGCTGATCATCACGGGCGCTTTGGTGGGATCATCGGGCGCCATCCTTTCCTACATCATGTGCAAGGGCATGAACCGCTCGATCTTCAATGTGATCCTGGGCGGCTTCGGCGGCGAAGGCGGTGCGGCTACCGGCGCCAAGGGCGCCGCCGATCAGCCGGTAAAGGCAGGCTCCGCCGAGGATGCCGGATTTATTCTGAAGAACGCATCCTCTGTGATTATCGTGCCGGGTTATGGCATGGCGGTGGCGCAGGCGCAGCATGCCTTGCGCGAAATGGCCGATCATCTGAAAGCGGCGGGCGTGACCGTGCGCTATGCGATCCATCCCGTCGCGGGCCGCATGCCGGGACACATGAACGTCCTGCTGGCCGAAGCCAACGTGCCCTATGACGAAGTGCTGGAGCTTGACGAAATCAACCGCGATTTCGCGCAGACGGACGTGGCTTTTGTCATCGGCGCCAACGACGTGACCAATCCCGCAGCTAGAACCGATCCACAATCGCCGATCTATGGCATGCCGGTTTTGGATGTGGAGAAAGCCAAGACCGTTTTGTTTATCAAGCGTTCGATGGCCACAGGCTATGCCGGCGTCGAGAACGAGCTGTTCTTCCGCCCCAACACCATGATGCTGTTCGGTGATGCGAAGAAAATGTGCGAGGAGATTGTTAAGGCGTTAGAGGCCTAGTGATCTCAAAGTCCCGACCTTCTACATTTGGAAGAAATTTTCGGGCTGCAAATTCCAGAACCGGCGCATTCATAACAGCAGAGCGAGCGTGATGTTCCTTCATGTTTGAGGCGTCAAGCTGCATGAAGAATTCCCATGCGTTCTGCACGCGCGTGCGAATTTCCGGACTGGCATGTTCAGTGAGCGCCGAGGCAATTTGTTCTATGAGAATCAACTCGTAACCATAATCAGCATTGTGCCGGGAATATAACTCTCCGGCATCCTTCATTTTTTTCAGATATCTAGACAATGCTTCGGGAAATTCAAGCACACTCTCTATTACGGGGGGAGATAATGCGTTGATTCTTTTCATCTCAAAGAAAACATAACCCCAATTCATGGCAATGATTTGGCCGCTGCAATCTTTATCCCCAACAGGTTCATCAGGTAAGTTTTCCCAACGGGCGGACTTGGCCCGCATGCGCATATAATCAGCGATAGCCTCTTCGATATGTTTAATTCCTATACTTATATCAAAACTGTCCATTTAATATTCTCGCCAGTCGATCCCATTTGTATCTGTAAAAACGAAATTGTATAGCAAAGAAATTGTTATGTCGCTGCCAACAATTTTGCAGCCCGGCTTTTGGTTAATAGTACCGCGGTTAAGCAATGTTTGAGGGGATTGTTAAGGCGTTGGAGGCTTAGGGGGTAATCTGCTTATTAAACATCATGGCAGCAGCACGACGTTAGCCGCCGTTTTTAGAAAATAATTTTCAGAGTTCGTTCTTATATATCTGGCAACAGCATTTCTGATTGGTTCATCTTTGCGCGGAAAAAGATTCATGCATTGTATCCATGCCTCGGCTATTCGAATTTGGAATTCGGGCTCATCGCTGACGGCATCGGAAATTTCTGTGGCGAATTTTGCGGTAGCGCCGGGCAAGCGATGCAGATCAGGACGAGCTTCAATTCCGGCTGATTCCAATCGTGTTACGTACTTTTCAACAACATCCAACGCCGAGATGAGGTGACGGCTCGTGAGGTTCTTGCGAACAAGTTGGCCGTACCAATGGAAAGCTTCCTCTGCCCTGAGTAATGATAATTCTTCTCGGAGCAAGGCGTCGCCCAATTCCAAAATGGTCTCGGGAGTTAATTCTCTTTTCATTGAATAAGGTCCTGCAATGTTCTTTGTTTTTATAAGCGTCAAATATAAAGGGTAAGGGGACCGAGAGCGAAGTGATTTAATAGTTTCAAAATCGGTTTTTTGTTAATTTACCATCGCTGCTTGCTGAATTTTAGTAAGTTAGCCTTCCATTCTTAACGGCCGCGCCAATAGCGCCCCGATTTTATCCTCAAGGGCAGCCCCCGGTTGAGGACGGCATCGAGTGCGCTTATAGTGCGCGTTTCCGTCATATCTGTATGGAGGAATTTATATGAAATTGGCCGATTATGAGGAAAGAAAAAAACCCTTCATGACGATGGGGCTGGAACCTCTGCAGCAACTCGCGGATGGCGGTGATCCGGTTGCACAGAATGTTTTAGGCTTGCGCTATGCCGAAGGCACCGGGGCCGAAGAAAATCCTGAACTTGCTTACAAATATATTCGTATGGCTGCGGTCCAGGGCCTCGATGTGGCGCAGGATAATCTTGGCATACTCTTCTTAAATGGTACTGGGGTGTCAAAAAGTGTAACCACAGCCAGATTCTGGTTTAGTTTGTCCGCCGCACAAGGTTGCGAGTGGGGAGAAAATAGTCTTCGATCACTTAAACAAAGAGGCACAGATGATTATCTCATTCTGCCCGAAGCGGCCGAGCCAGCAACGCCTCAATCGTATCCTCTAACGCTGCTCCCCGGTTAAGGACGGCATCGACCGCATTCACGATCGGCATGTCTACTTTGTGTTTATTGGCCAGTAATTTGGCGGATGCGGCGGTGAAGACGCCTTCGGTCACGGATGTACGCTTGGCGAGGATGTCGGACAAAATCGTGCCTTCACCGAGCGCCATGCCGAGCGACATATTGCGCGATTGTAAGGACGAGCAAGTGAGCACCAGATCGCCGAGCCCCGATAGACCCATCAGCGTTTCCACGCGCGCGCCCATGGCGCTGCCGAGGCGCACCAGCTCGGCAAGGCCGCGCGTGATAAGGGCCGCGCGCGCGTTTTCGCCCATGCGGCAGCCGGCGGTGATACCACAAGCGACGGCGAGAACATTTTTCACCGCACCTCCTATTTGCGCGCCGGTAACATCATCCGTCAGATAAAGCCGGAAATGGCGCGCTGCGATGGACTTCACCAAACTTTCGCCAAGCGCTTTGTCTTTGGTCGCCAGCGTTAGCGCGGTCGGTTTGTCATGTGCAACCTCGATGGCAAAGCTCGGGCCCGAGAGTATGGCGAGCGGATGGTCCGGCAGTTCTTCGGCAATAATCTCGCTCAGAAGCTTCGCGGTTTTTTGCTCGATGCCTTTGGCGCAAAGGATAATGGGTTTGGCATGAATGCCCGCCATACCGGCGATCCGTTTGGCAATCTCCCGCGTGTGCTGCGCCGGCACCGCCAGCAGCAAGGCATCGCATGATCCGAGCGCCGCGAGATTATCGGTCGCCTTAATGCCGGGGTCGAGCGCCACGCCTTGCAGAAATAAACTATTTTCTCGCCGGGTGTTGATGCTGGCGACGATCTCCGCTTCGCGTGCCCATAAAAGCGTATCGCGTCCCGCGCGGCGCAGGACCATAGCCAGCGCCGTGCCCCAGGCACCACCGCCGATAATGCCGATATGGTTAAAAAGTTGAGTCATGGAAGTTCAGGTTTGTGTGGCAATCGCGAAAGATTGCTTTTATGATCCGGCATTATAAATTGCATTTATCGAAGAGATTTTCAAAGCAAATGAAAGATGCGTTAATAGGCTTTGCAGAAGCTGATCGGCCGAGGCTTTCTGCAGCACATGCCGACTATCTCAAAGGCCTGCAACACCTTAGCCAGCGCGAGTTTGAGGCAGGATGGGAGCTGTGCGAGCAAAGGCTGCAGATATTTCCCCCATCGTATAGAAGTATATTTTCGCCCACGCCCCGAAGCCCCGCCGATTTTTATGATCGCGATGTTCTCGTCGTCGGCGATCCGGATTACACCCCGGTCATAAACGGCATGGCATGCCGCGATCTGCGCGTTATGGGCGGCTATGAGGTTATGTTCGCCCAGTATTATCCCAAGATCCTCGAGCAACGGCCAAAGTCCCTCACCGTATTATGCGACGCACGCCTCTATAGTCTTCTGCAAGATAGTTTTCAGGGAATAAATTACAGTCCATGCATTATGGATGCTCATAGTGTGGTGGTGCAGGCGTTTCACGTCAAACCCAAACCCGACCTTGTCGTGCCGCTTTCTTCAATCGGTATGGCGTTTATTAAAAACAGCGCCGATGTCCCAGCGGCATCCGGACCGTGGCTGCAAGCCGATGAGACAGCGACGGAAAGTTGGCGCATTCAATTGAAATATCTCGCGGATGGCCGCGTACCGGTGGCGCTTAGTCCGGTTGGTGTAGGTTTGCCGGGGAAATCGGTGCCGGCAGCGGAGTTCCTGTCCGCGTTTGCTTCCCTCGCGGATCGATTCTTTTTTATCAACCTTCAATATGTTCAGCCGGGCAATGATGCGACGAATTTGACCCCTGAATTTCGAAAAATATTTGGCCAAAAAGCCTATGGCAAAACGAAGATCAATATATGGGAGGATTTCAGTACTGTGGCGGCCGTACTGACGGCCATTCGCGATCTCGGCGGTGCTGCCGTTATGATTCCAAGTTATACTGAATTAATCGCTGGCGCCGTAGGGGTTCCTGTTTTTAAACCGCTTCATGGCGACACGAAGCCCTTTCACGGCTTCGGCCGTGCCTGGAACGAGGATTTGTTTCTCCACTCTTGGGTCCGCACCTATTTGCAAGAAGAGCCAGGAGAATGGGCGCCTGTGCTGCAGGCAATTGCCAAGGATTTGGTTCGTTTTGCGGACAACACAGAACATCAACCGGCGCGGCATGATGTCATGCGCTTTCACAACGGTCAGGGCCAGTCAGCTAGACCCGTTGCCGGATAGCGGCGTTGGTATCTAACGGCCAGCGTGGCCGCGCCGCCGTATCCAAGCTATCCGTAAGCCCAAGCCGCAAACGCTCCAGCCCCGCCCAAGCGACCATGGCGCCGTTGTCGGTGCAAAGCGCGGCGGGTGGGGCAACGAAAGGCAAGCCGTAATTTTCGCCCGTCAAGCGCACAAGCTGCGAACGGATCGTTTCATTGGCGGCTACGCCGCCGGCAGCAACCAAAGCAGAAATTTTTATATTTTCATCGGCAAGCTGCGTGAGGGCGTTTTTCACGCGGTCGCCGATAATATCGGCGATGGCGGCCTGCAGGCTTGCCGCGGCGTCGGCAACGAAAGATGCTGGCGGTTTTTCGCCTTGCTTGGCTACCAAATGCCGCACGGATGTTTTCAAACCTGAAAACGAAAAATCACAGCCTTTACGCCCCAACATCGGCCGCGGCAGATCGAAGGCTTTGGCGTTGCCTGCCGCCGCCGCGCGTTCGAGGGCCGGGCCGCCGGGATAACCGAGGCCGAGTAGCTTGGCGGTTTTGTCGAAACACTCACCGGCGGCATCATCGATGGTGGTGCCGAGCAAACGATAATCGCCGACGCCCTTCGCCAACAGCAGTTGGCAATGCCCGCCCGAGACCAGCAGCAGCAGATAAGGAAGTGCCACATCGTGCGTAAGGCGCGGGGTCAGCGCATGCGCTTCCAAATGGTTGACGGCAATGAAAGGCAGTTTGCGCACCGAGGCGATGGCTTTGCCGGTCATGGCGCCCACCATGACACCGCCGATCAGGCCCGGGCCGCAAGTGGCCGCCACGCCGGAAAGTTCGGCAAAAGTGATTTTAGCATCGGCCAATGCACCCTTAATAAGATCATCGAGCCGTTCGAGATGCGCGCGCGCCGCAATCTCCGGCACCACGCCGCCATAGGGCTTGTGCTCGGTGAATTGGGACGCGATGCGGTTGGCAAGAATCCGGCGCTTGTCGTTGACAATGCCGACGGCGGTTTCATCGCAACTGGTTTCAAGGCCGAGGAGGAGCATGTATCTATATGGTTAAAGACAAAAGCGGCAAAAGCCGTTATTCTGGTTTCATAACACAAAACTTCCTTGCGCAGGCAACCGCATGTCCTCCACCTTCCTCATCCTCATGTCCGTTGCGATGGTCGCCGTGGTGGCTGTGCTTCTGATCGGTGTGTTCGGTATGGCCAGGGGCGGGGAGTTTAACAAGAAATACGGCAACCGGCTGATGCAGGCGCGGGTGGCTTTACAGGCGGTGGCGCTGGGTCTTTTTGTGCTGGCGATACTGGCGGCGAAGAAGTGATAAACGCCATGCGCGGGAATGACGCCCGTTGTTGTGTTTTTCATGTAAGCACGGCATACAAGAACGCTCGTGATTCTATTTTTTCGGTCATTCCCGTATGAAAATCCTCGTCACCGTCAAGCGCGTGGTCGATTTCAACGTTAAGGTTCGCGTTAAGGCGGACCAAAGCGGCGTTGAGCTCGCCAACGTCAAAATGTCGATGAACCCGTTCGATGAAATCGCGGTCGAAGAAGCCGTGCGCTTGCGCGAACGCGGGCAGGCGACGGAGGTGGTCGCTGTTACCCTTGGCCCCGCGGCTTGCGCGGATACGCTGCGCACCGCGATGGCGATTGGTGCCGATCGCGCCATTCATGTGGTGACGGATGCCGAATTGCAGCCGCTTGGTGTTGCCAAGGCGCTGCAGAAAATTATCGAAAAGGAAAAGCCTGATCTCGTCATTATGGGCAAGCAAGCGATTGACGATGATTGCAACCAGACGGGGCAAATGCTGGCGGCGCTGCTGAACTGGCCGCAGGGAACTTTTGCATCGAAGCTTGAGCCCGGAAGCGGCGCGGTGAAAATCACGCGCGAAGTGGATGGCGGTTTGGAGACCGTGGAATTGAAACTGCCCGCCGTGGTGACGACTGATCTGCGCTTGAACGAGCCGCGCTATGCGACGCTGCCCAACATCATGAAAGCCAAGAAAAAGCCGATTGAAAATATCGATCCGGCCGCGCTCGGCGTCGATTTAGCACCGCGGCTGAAAACATTGAAGGTGATGGAACCGCCGAAGCGTAAAGCCGGCATCAAGGTGCCGGATGTGGCGACGTTGGTGGATAAGCTCAAGAACGAAGCGAAGGTGATCTGATCATGCCCACACTCGTCATCGCCGAACATGATCATAAAAGTCTCAAGCCCTCGACGCTCGGTTGCGTGACGGCGGCGGTGAAGATCGGTCAGCCGGTTACGGTTTTGGTCGCCGGATTGAATTGTGAAGCTGCGGCTAAGGCTGCGGCGGCGGTCGCGGGCGTTACCGACGTGCTGCAGGCCGACGATGCGGCTTACGAGCATTTTCTCGCCGAGAATATGGGCAAGCTGATTGCCGGACTTGCCAAAAATTACAGCCATATGCTGACGCCCGCCACCAGCATCGGCAAAAACTTCATGCCTAGAGTTGCGGCTTTGCTGGATGTGGCGCAAATCTCCGACATCATCGGCGTCGAAAGCGCCGATACTTTTACGCGGCCGATTTATGCCGGCAACGCGATTGCCACTGTGCAATCGAAAGATGCGATCAAGATCATCACCGTGCGCGCAACCAATTTCGATGCGGCCAAAGCAACCGGCGGCAGCGCCGCGATCAAAAAAACCGACAGTGCGGGGGATAGCGGCTTGGCAAAATTCGTCAGTGCCGAACTCTCGAAATCCGAACGGCCGGAATTGACGGCGGCCAAGGTGATTGTCTCAGGCGGGCGTGCGTTGGGATCGGGCGAGAATTTCAGGAAATTGCTGGAGCCGCTAGCCGACAAGCTGCATGCCGCCATCGGCGCTTCGCGCGCCGCCGTTGATGCCGGTTATGTGCCGAACGATTATCAGGTGGGGCAAACGGGAAAAGTGGTAGCACCGGATTTGTACATCGCCATCGGCATCTCGGGCGCGATCCAGCATTTGGCCGGGATGAAAGACAGTAAGGTGATCGTCGCGATCAACAAAGACCCGGAAGCGCCGATTTTTCAGGTAGCGGATTATGGCCTCGTCGGTGATCTCGAGCAGATCGTGCCGGAGTTGACGAAGGCCCTTTAAGCCAGGGCTAGATCAGGTATCCAACCCGTCGTCATAGTCGATCGTATCCTGCGATTTCACAGGACCGAGTATGTCGAGACTATGCGTATAGCCCTGACGTGCTTGCTGGTCTTGGCCCATGACTGTCACGGTCGTCATCGCCGTTGCGGGAATGGCCGTCGCGGCTACGACAAATGTAAGGGCAAGCAGGCTCAGACAAAAATGTATTTTCATAATGTCCTTCCTCAAAAAAACAGCGGCCTTAAAAATTCCTTCTTCGTTAAAGAATAGCTGAAATTGCTTAAAACGCGGTGAAGGGTTGGCTGTTTTCAGCCACGCAGTGCACCAATTTATGGTTGATACGGCGTTTACAAACCGCTGTATTCAAAGGGTTAGCAGGGGGTTAAGCGTGACCGAAAACTACGCCACCTTATTAAACTTCCCCAGCAAGCCTTTGATCGTTTCCTGAATATCGGCGGGCAGCACGACCATCTTGGAATTGGGGCTGGCGGCCAGTTGCGTGATCGCCTTGATGTATTTTTCGCCGAGCAGATAGAGCATCGGCGTATCGGCGCCGGCGGATGCCGCCATCACGTTTTTGATCGCTGTGGCGGATGCGTTGGCCAGCATCACTTGCGCATCGGCGTCGCGCTTGGCGGATTCCAGCCGTGCATCCGCTTGCAGGATCGCGGCTTGTTTCTGGCCTTCGGCTTGGATGACGGTGGCTTTGCGTTCGCGCTCGGCGGCGGCTTGCATTTCCATCGCCTTGATCATCGAGACGGATGGTTTGATGTCCTGAATCTCGACCGACTTTACCGTCAGGCCCCAATCCAGAACTTCCTCGGCGATGCTTTCGCGCAGGCGGGCCTTGATCTGATCGCGCGAGGATAAAGCCTGATCGAGCTCCATCTCGCCAATGATCGAACGCAAGGCGGTCATGATCAGGTTACGGATGCCGTTGGCGAAATCGACGATGCCGTATACGGCCTTGACCGGATTGGTCACTTTGACGAAAGCGATGGCGTTGGTCACCAGCACGGCATTGTCTTTGGTGATCACTTCCTGCTCCGGCACATCGAGCATGATGTCTTTCGTCACCACGCGCTGCGCCACGCGATCGAGATAGGGGATCATGAAATTGAGGCCCGGCATGAAGGTGCCGTAATATTTGCCGAGCCGTTCGACGATCCATTCCTCGCCTTGCGGGACGATGCGCACACCGCGGAAAATCGTGACGACCGCAAACAAGAGAAGGGCAATGGTAAATATAGTGCCGCCGTTCATGAAATTCTCCTTCAGTGATGTTGTTTGGTGATTTTCAGAATGCTGCCTTCGACGGCGGCGATCTTCACGCGTTCGCCGGCTTTGATCTCTTCATCCGCTATGCATTCCCATACGTCCGAACCGAAGATGGGTTTTTGAAAGCGCACGGTGCTTTTCTGAAAAGGTGCAACGTCGTTGACCAAAAGGCCGACCTCGCCGATCACTTGCGCCGAGGAACGGCCGATCAACGTTTTATGCTGATGCGGTTTGAAGATCTTGAACCAGAACACCACCAAAGCGATGGAGCTTACGATCCAGATCAACAATTCAGGAACGAGGCCGATAGTGGGGAAAAGAAAATGAACCAGCGCCACCAAGAGTGCGCCAAGTCCGAACCACACCAGCACCATCGTGGGGAGCAAAAGCTCGGTCACCATCAGGCCGACGCCTAGTACTGCCCAGTGCCACCATTCGATCATCATTGTTGTGTCCTGTTATCCGGATCGATGCGAATCATGCGGGGTAAGCATAACCTATGGGCGCTGATTTTCTAGCGGCTGTTTAATCGGGCAGGGGCGGTTTAACCTGCTGTCATGTCTCCGATTCGCATTATTATAGGCCTTGATCCCGGCCTTCGGCACACCGGCTGGGGAATTATCGGGCAGGAAGGCAACCGGCTTTCCTTTGTGGCGGCGGGACGCGTGAGCCCCGATGCCGCATTGCCGATGGCGGCAAGGCTTTATGAATTAGCGGCGGGATTAAAAGCTGCCGTCGCGCGTTATTCTCCGGATGAAGCAGCGATTGAGGAAACTTTCATGAACAAGAATGCGCTGGCGGCCCTCAAGCTTGGCCAGGCGCGCGGCGCCGCGATGCTGACGCTGGCGCAAGCCGGGCTCGATGTTACGGAATATGCGGCCAACCACGTCAAGCAATCGGTGACCGGTTACGGCCATGCCGATAAAATTCAAATCCAGAGCATGATCGGCATGCTGCTGCCGGGGTCCGGCAAATTGGCGGCGGATGCCGCCGATGCTCTTGCCGTTGCCATTACACATGCGCATCATGGACAGACGGCTGTGCTGATGAAAAGGAGCGGCTCATGAAATCCCGTTTAGCCCATGCTTCAAAACAGAGAACCTTGGCGACTGTATTCGCTTTGGTTTTTTTTCTGCTCCCCACAATTTGTTTAGCCTCAAAGCTCCAAACAATGCCTTTTAACAAACCCGGCCCCGGTAAACTCGATTGTGCGGTTACGGTTATGTTTTCGAGTTTCGCCAGTGGAATCGACGAAGTTGCATTTGGCAAGGTCGAAGGTTTCGTCGAAACTAACCCAGCCATCAGCAGCGCCCAACTTTATCCATGGGGCATGGAAGGCGAGAAAACTTTATGCCTTGCTGTTTCCGCGGATCAATCGGCAGCGGTCTTCGATGGCATAAAAAACATAATATCAAAAACAGCGATCGGGGCTGCAACGCTGACGAATGGCGATAAAACTTATTCGACTAACTCTCGATGAAGGCATCATGATCGGTAAACTGACGGGCATTATCGACAGCTTCGCGGGCAACCATGTCATTCTCGATGTGAACGGGGTTGGCTATGTGGTGACGTGCTCGGCGCGTACGCTCAGGCGCATTGGGGCCGTTAAAAATACCGTTTCGTTGCTGATCGAAACGCATGTGCGCGAGGATGCGATCAATCTTTACGGTTTTGCGGATGAGATGGAGCAGGGATGGTTCCGTTTGCTGACGACCGTGCAAGGGGTGGGCGCCAAAGTGGCGCTGGGGATTTTAGGATCGCTTGCGCCTGAAGGCCTCGCGCAAGTGATCGCGGCGCAAGATAAAGCGGCGCTGACGCAAGCCGATGGGGTCGGACCGAAACTTGCCTTGCGTCTTGTAACCGAACTTAAAGACAAAGTGCCGGCGCTGATCGTGCAATCCGTGCCATTGCACGGCACGGCGGCGGATATCGATGCCGGAGGTGCCTTGAGCAGCGATGCCGTCTCGGCGCTTATTAATCTCGGCTATCGCCGCGCTGAAGCTTTCGGTGCCGTCGCCAGCGCCAGCCGCCGGTTGGAGCCGAGCGCGAAGCTGGATGACCTCATCCGCGCCAGCCTTGCCGAATTGAGCCGGGAGAAGGTGGCATGAAACCAGCTGTCAAACCCGAACGCATTGTCGAGCGTGAAGCCTTGCCGCAAGAACCGGCCGACTATGCGTTGCGGCCGCAGAAGCTAACCGACTTCATCGGCCAGCCTGGGCTTTGCGGTAATCTCAAAATTTTTATCGAAGCGGCGAAGCAGCGTCAGCAATCGCTCGATCACGTGTTGCTGTTCGGGCCGCCGGGTCTTGGCAAGACGACGCTGGCGCAAATCATTGCGCGCGAACTTGGCGTTGGTTTTCGCGGCACCTCGGGGCCGGTGATCGCAAGAGCAGGCGATTTGGCGGCGCTGCTTACCAATCTACAGCCGCATGATGTTTTGTTCATCGATGAAATTCATCGCCTCGCACCACCGGTCGAAGAAATTCTTTATCCGGCGATGGAGGATTTTCAGCTTGATCTGATCATCGGCGAGGGCCCTGCCGCGCGTTCGGTGCGTATCGATCTGCCGCCTTTCACGCTGATAGGAGCCACCACACGCAGCGGTCTGATCACCCGGCCCTTGCGCGAACGGTTCGGCATTCCCTTGCGCCTGCAATTTTATTCGCCGGATGAATTGCAGATCATCGTTTCGCGCGCTGCCGAGAAGCTTGATATGCCGCTGACGAAAGAAGGCGCCTTTGAGATCGCCCGGCGTTCGCGCGGCACGCCGCGCGTGGCGGGACGTTTGCTGCGCCGCGTGCGCGACTTTGCATCCGTCGCCGGCCACAAAGCCATTGATGCCAAAGCGGCTGACGCAGCGCTGATGCGGCTTGAGGTCGACAGCAAAGGGTTTGATGCGATGGACCGCCGCTATCTTTCCATCATCGCCGAGCATTACGCCGGCGGCCCGGTCGGCATCGAGACTTTAGGCGCCGCGCTTTCCGAGCAGCGCGACGTGCTGGAAGAAGTGATCGAACCTTATCTAATCCAGCAGGGGCTCCTGCAACGCACGCCGCGCGGGCGCATGCTGGCCGAGGCCGGTTACAGGCATCTTGGGCTTACGGTACCGGCGGGACGGCAGATGGATTGGTTGAGTGTAGAAAGTCCTGCAGCTGGTGACAAATCTGAAGATTAGATTGTTTTAATGATCAACTTACCGCGAACATGTGGCCCATTCTCTAACAATTCGAGCTTTGGGAGGCGATAAGAACTCTTCGGCCAGCTCTTGCATGAATTCATATGGCCCATGAGAGTCATGGCCATATTTAGATAAATTATCTGCTAAAAATCTGGCGCGGCTGAACTGTTGCCCGACTGAAAATGGGAGTGGGTTTCGTTCAAGCGGAGTTTCATCCAGCCTCCAAAGATCAACTAACTCCTTGGGTACAAACTCTCTGGAGTATGGAATATCTAAAACCAACAAGGTGGGATCATCAATTAACATGCCAAATTGATAAGCCAGCACCTGCATGACAGCGGTAGCTTTTTCCATACGATCTTTGCTGAGTTCTATTAATGGTACGCCTTTGGGATCACGCGGAACATATCCATGATAATACTCTTTGACGTAGTAACTATTAGGCTCATCCGGAATAGCTGCAAGAGAATGGGGTTTTAGAACATCAAAAAATTCCCGCAGCACAGCCTCCGTCTGTGGGGTAATGATTGAAGCAATATAAGTATCTGCAACGTCTTTTATGATCATTGAATTTCGGAAATATGGTTCTATGAGATCAAGTGCCGACTTTCCAAAAACTACGGCGGTCTCGGTCTTTCCAGATGTAAACAAGCTCTCTAAATCACTTCTAGAAACTACCGGCGTTCTATTGTGCACATACTGTCTAGCCTCGACGACTGAAGAGAAAGACTTAAATGATAATGGATCATTTGGATGTAGATGAAGAGGGGTGATTTGTATGGCTAAAGCCATTTCAAAAGAATTTTCAGATTTTTTTCTATAATGAATCGAAATTTCGGGAGTAAATTTTTCCGAACTACTCCGCGATCTTGCGGCCTCGCCGACCCGCCTGTTTTGGCAGTTTTCAAAAACTAATGCGCAAGACTCTTCGAATGGTGAGGCAATAACATTTGGGCGCGTTAAGCGAAGACCCAAGCGCTCTACCAATTCGCGAGAAGCGTTGGTGAATATTTCTTCTAAAGGATCAATATCGGAAAATTCGGCGCTCATATTTAATAGCCATGCTAAATTTCGGTCCACGCGGATGCTGATCAAATAGTGGTCATCTACCAAAAGAGTTTGCAAACCTACCATATCGATTATGGTTAAAATACTTTCATTGTTGGTGAATCACTCTCTACCCATCAGTTTGCTTTGTGATACAAATGGGAAATGATAGCGAATTTAAATCATTCCTCCGCTCACACCCTTTCCATCCGCATCTATTACGAAGACACCGATGCCGGCGGCATCGTCTATCACGCCAATTATCTGAAATTCGCCGAGCGCGGGCGCACGGAATATTTGCGGTCGCTTGGCTATGATCACCAGCAGGTGATGGCTGAGTACAAGCTTATTCTGGTCGTCCGCCACATCGAGATCGACTATCGGGCGCCGGCGCGGCTTGACGATTTGCTTGAGGTGCGAACCGAAACGATCGCCTGCGGCAATACCTCGATAGGCATGAAACAACAGGTATATAAGGGTGAAAAGCTGCTTGCCGAGCTGAAAGTGACCGTGGTTGCCGTGACGCCGGAGGGCAAAGCGGTGCGTTTGCCGCCTCATTTGCGCCAGATTTTCGGTTCACATAAGCCTGCCGAATAAGTTATGAACAGGGCGGGGAGACGCTCGAGTCGGCCCCAAGGCCTGATGTCCGTTCCCCAGCAGGCAAAAAACTATACGGGAGAGTTACTTAATCATGGACCCCACAACCGCTATTAATGCCGTGCAACTGGCTGGCTCTCAGGCGCCGATCGATCTTTCGATCACCGGCCTTTTCGAGCATGCCGATCTTATCGGCAAGGCCGTGATCACCGGCCTTTTGATTATCTCGATCCTGGCCTGGGCGATTATTTTCGATAAAGCTGCCAAGCTTGCGCGCCTCAAACGCCGCGCCACCTATTTCGAAGAACGTTTCTGGTCGGCCGGTTCGCTCGATGCGCTGTACGACAAAATTAAACGCCCGGCCGATCCCATGCAGTCCGTGTTCGTCGCCGGTATGAAGGAATGGCGCGGCGCCAGCGACAAGGGCCTGTTTGCCAATTCCGGCAGCCGTAATACTGTGCAGGCGCGCGTCGATCGCATGCTGCAAGTCACCATCGGCCGCGAAATGGCAATGATCGAAACCTGGATGACCTTCCTCGCTTCGGTCGGATCGGTTGCACCCTTCATCGGCTTGTTCGGCACGGTCTGGGGCATCATGCGCAGCTTCATCGGCATTGCGCAGGCGCAGAACACCAGCCTTGCCGTCGTTGCACCGGGCATTGCGGAAGCCTTGCTGGCGACCGCGGTCGGTCTTGTCGCCGCTATTCCGGCGACGGCGGCCTACAACAAATTTTCGACCGAGATCGGGCGCTACGGTACGCGCCTCGACAATTTCGCCAATGATTTCGTCGCCACGCTTTCGCGCAATCTGGAAGTAGCCAAAAGCGAACGCAACGAACGCGACAGCGGAGAGGCCGGATGGGTGCGCAGATAGACCAAGGCGGATTCAGCCGCAGCCGCCGTCGCACCTATCGGCCGATGTCGGATATCAACGTCACGCCCTTCGTGGACGTGATGCTGGTGCTCTTGGTCGTCTTCATGGTGACGGCGCCGCTTTTGACGTCGGCCGTGCCGCTCGATTTGCCCAAGACGCAAGGGCATACGATGACCCAGGATAACAAGGAACCTCTGGTCGTCAGCATCGATCAAAAGGGCCAGGTTTATTTGCAGGAAAACCTGACCACTCTCGACGATCTGGTGGCCAAGCTTAAGGCTGTCACCGGCGCTAATCCCGATGCGCGCATTTTCGTGCGCGGGGATAAGAATGTCTCCTATGGACACATCATGGAAGTAATGGGCACCATCAGTGCCGCCGGCTTCAACAAAGTCGCGCTGGTCGCCGACTTGCCCCACGACGCTGCCGGTTCCAAAGCCAGCCGCCATCCATGACGCGGCTTCCCGTCACGACAACCAACGACGATAGCCTGCGCCGCAGCATCGGCATTTCGGGCGGTTTGCACTTTGTTGGTTTGCTGGCGCTTTATATCGGTCTGCCGCTTTTCACCAAGCCCTTGCCGACGCCCTATGTGCCGATCCCGTTCGAGATCGTCGATATCGCCGATCTCACCAACACGCGCGTCAAAGAACAGCAAGAACCGCCCAAGCCGCCTGAGCCGGCGCCAAAGCCGCAGGAACAAAAACCGGTTGCGGCCTATCAGCCGCCGCAACCGCCCCAGCCGTCGGTGCCACAGCCAAAGCCGCAGCCGCCCGATCAGGTAAAGGCCGAGGCGGAAGCCTTGATACCAAAGCCGGCTGAAAAACCGGAGCCCCCCAAGCCGGTCGCCAAACCTCCACCGGACATGCTGGCCTCGGTGCTGAAGAATGTTCAAAAACTCAAGCCGGCCGAGAAAGTGCAGACGCCGCCGGACGCCAAAGCACAAACCAAAAGCCAGGCCCAGCCGAAAAGCATGGCGCCTTCGCTTTCCGAGCGCCTGACGATAAGCGAGGAAGATGCCCTGCGCCGCCAAATCGAAAGCTGTTGGAATCCGCCGATCGGCGCGCGCGACGCCGACAAGCTGGCTGTCGATATAACCATCATTGTTAATGCCGACCGCACCGTGCAACGTGCCGAGGTGGTTGACAAAAGCCGCGCGAACAGCGATCCGTATTTCCGCGCCGCCGCGGAAGCGGCAATTCGCGCCGTTAACAATCCACAGTGTAGTCCGCTAGCATTGCCGGAAGGCAAATACGAACAGTGGAAAAATATCAGCTTCACCTTTAATCCAAGAGATATGTTATGATGAAAGGTAGAAGACAGGAATCGGAAGTCAGAAAAATTCTTGCAAGAGCAACGCCTATTCTGTTGTTTGTTACGTTGTTTCTGATTTTTGATTTTTGCCTTTTATCCGCGCATGCCGATCCACTTCCGCCAACTTCCAACGATCGAATGACCCTTCATGAGGTTGACGCACTAAGGCATCAGGTCGAGCAATGCTGGAATGTACCCATTACTCCCCCTAACGCAGGCAATTTTGCGGTAAAGGTTCGGCTTAACATTAACCCCGACCGAACCGTAAAAAGTGCTGATGTGGTCGACCAAAATCGCATGGCCAAGGATCCAAATTTCAAAATAGTAGCCGAATCGGTGATTCACGCTATTTTCAATCCGAAATGCAGTCCGCTTGAATTGCCGGAAAGCAAGTACGACCAGTGGAAGACGATCGATTTCACCTTTGACCCGAGGGACATGTTATGACCACCTTCAAAACCCAGCATTCGGCAATCGGCAGGCGCTTTGTAAGGGCGGCCCTTTTTGCCTTTTTGTTTCTGGTCTCCTTTTCGCCCGCGGCCCGCGCCGATATCCATGTCGATATTACCCGCGGCAATGTCGAGCCGATCCCCGTCGCTATTCCGGACTTCTTCGGCAGTGGCGGCAACACCGCGCAGTACGGTCATGACATCGCGCAGGTGGTCACTAACGATCTCGTGCGTTCGGGGCTATTCTCGGCCGTCGATCCTCATGCTTTCGTGCAGGATGCAGATTCGCTTTTAGTGGCGCCGAAATTCGCCGATTGGCGGGTGCTGAATGCTCAGGCTTTGGTGGTCGGTAAGATCTCGGCTGAATCGGACGGCCGGCTGAAGGTCGAGTTCCGTTTGTGGGATGTGTTTTCCGAACAGCAAATGACCGGCCTTGCCTATTTCACGATCCCCACCAATTGGCGCCGCGTTGCGCACATCGTGGCCGATGCGATCTATAAGCGCATTACCGGCGAGGACGGCTATTTCGATACCCGCATCGTCTATATCGCTGAAAACGGGCCCGATACGCACCGGATCAAGCGTCTCGCGATCATGGATCAGGACGGCGAGAACAACCGTATTCTGTCGGATGGCCGGGCCCTTGTGCTGACGCCGCGCTTTTCGCCGACCATGCAGGAAATCACCTACATGGCTTACTACAACAACAAGCCGCGGGTTTATTTGTTCAACATCGACAACGGCCGGCAGGAAGTGCTCGGCGATTTCGCCAACATGACCTTCGCGCCGCGCTTCTCGCCCGACGGCAACCGTGTGATCTTCGGCTTGTCGCAAAACGGCAATTCGAACATCTACACGATGGATTTGCGCACGCGCCATGTTCAGGAACTGACCAATAGCCCTTCGATCAATTCTGCGCCGTGTTTTTCACCGGACGGCCAATACATCACGTTTGAATCCGACCGCGGCGGTTCGCAGCAAATTTATACGATGCGCGCGAACGGATCGGATGTGCAGCGCATCAGCTTCGGCGGCGGCCATTACGGCACGCCGGTCTGGTCGCCGCGCGGCGATCTCATCGCCTTCACCAAATTGGATTCGGGCCACTTCTACATCGGCGTTATGCATCCGGATGGATCGGGTGAGCGCCAGTTGGTGGAATCGTTCCATGCCGAAGGTCCGACCTGGGCGCCTAACGGCCGCGTACTGATGTATTTCAAAGAATCGCCGGCGGGACCCGGCGGACGCGATACCGTGACGAAGCTCTATAGCGTCGATCTCACTGGTTATAATGAACGTGAGATCGCAACGCCGACCGACGCGTCCGATCCGGCGTGGTCGCCGTTGTTGCCCTAGCTGCCGTCATAAATTTTCGATACGGGTTCGCTGCCGTGAGCTTCGGGTGGCGGTTGTTTGGCCGTTTTTTACCCTACCGTTGCCTTTTTGCCCCGCGTCCAATTGGCTGTTTATCAACAAAAATTCGTTGTTTTTGGCTCTTGATTCATTATCGCCAAGCGGTTATTTTGTCGGCCAGACCTGCATTTCGTTCTTACCGTGCCACATTCAGAGCTTGCTTTCAGCCGATCGTTTCGGCATGGCAAGGATGTAGATCAGGTTCAACCAAGGCAAGTGCTGATCGCCCGACCAGTGCTGTGCCGACCTAATAATAGTCTCGGCAAGACCACCAGTTCCCCGCTGAACGGTCCGCCAGAGCTTCTCGCAGGGAGTAAAAAATGTTCAAGAAATTCTTGTGCCTCTTCGCCGTTCTCGTTCTCGTCACGGCTTGCGAATCCACCGGCAGCAATGATGGTACAGGCGCCAATGGCGGCCATATGAGAGGCACCGATATCGGCAATGCCACGGGCGATGCTGAAGGTCTGGTTCAAATCGGCGACCGCGTGTTCTTCGAATTCAACTCCTCCGAACTCGATGCTGAATCCCGCGAGACTCTGACCCGTCAGGCTCTCTGGATGAAGAAATACGGCAAGATCAAAATCACCGTCGAAGGCCATTGTGACGAGCGCGGCACGCGCGAGTACAACATTGCGCTCGGCGAACGCCGTGCGATGGCAGCCAAGAACTACATTGTTGCGGAAGGCGTCAAAGCCAGCCGCGTCAAGACCATCAGCTATGGCAAGGAACGTCCGGCTGCCGAAGGGCATGACGAAGAAGCTTGGGCGCAGAACCGCCGTGCTGTGACGATTATAGCGGAGTAATAAGCTCACTTCGCTTCACTAGTTTTTGACCTCGGGTCAAGGACGGCGCAGATCCCGCGCCGTCCGGGTTCGCCGGAGGCAATCGAAGGGGGTTAAAAATGTTGAAAAGACTCATTTGTCTTTGTGCCGTGTTGGTTCTGGTCGCTGCTTGCGATTCCACATCCACGAACGATGGTTCCGGTGCGGCGGGCGGCAATGGCGCCGGTGCCATGGGCGGCGGAATGGGCGGCCCGGTCGGCGGCACCGCGCATCCGGGTACCCAGGAAGATCTGGTCGTCAATGTCGGCGACCGCGTGTTCTTCGAATTCAATCAGTCCGATGTTACGGGCGAGGCACGCGCTACGCTGGATCGCCAAGCTGCCTGGCTCAAGAAATACCCGAGCGTTTCGGTGACGATCGAAGGCCATTGCGACGAACGCGGTACGCGTGAGTACAACTTGGCTCTCGGCGACCGCCGCGCGGTCTCGGTTAAGAACTATCTAATTGCGAACGGCATCAGCGAAGCTCGCGTTAAGACCATTAGCTACGGCAAGGAACGTCCAGCCGTGCTGGGTCATAACGAAGCCGCCTGGGCGCAAAACCGCCGCGGTGTGACGGTTGTGACGCAATAAGCCAAGCATTCCCCCTGCCAAGGGTGGATTAAGGAAATAAGGCCGTAACCTTCGGGTTACGGCCTTTTGCTTTTGAAAATGCCCTCAAAATGCCCTAAGAGACACATACCTTCTTCCTGCCTTTGTATCTTATGGTTCTGCCGATGTCCGGATTTCGCCGCCTACTTCCCGTCCTCGGTCTGATGGCAAGCCTTCTTGCCGCGCCGGCTATGGCGCAGCAAGCGCCCGGCGTCGGCGCCAATTATGAAACGCGGTTGCAGACGCTCGAAGAACAGATGCGCGCGATGAACGGCAGCATCGAACAGCTCGGCTTTAGCATCCGCAAGCTCGAACAAGCGATGCAGCGTATGCAAAGCGATACCGATGCACGACTTACGAAAATAGAATCCACGCCAATACCCCAGCCTTCCGTCGTCGTGCCGCCAACGCCCGCAGCGCTCGCTCCCGCTCCAACGATTATCGACAACACGCCCGATAATGAGCCGGCCCAGCCCGTGGCGCCCGTGAAAGGAACGCTCGGCTCCATCAAGATGCAGGACGGCAAAGTGACCGGCGGCACAGTCAATCCGCAAGCGCCGCCCTTGCCGGATACGCCTGCCGACTACGGCCTCTCGCCGCAGGAACAGTTCGATCGCGCGTTCGATTTGCTGCGCCAGACCAATTACGAAGAAGCTGCCGATGCGTTCAAAGCCTTCATCGACAAAAACCCGAAAGACAAGCAAATCGACGACGCCAAATACTGGTATGGCGAGACGCTCTATGTGCAGGATAAGTTCGATGCCGCCGCCATAGCTTTCGCCGATGCCTATCAGTCGGCGCCGGGCGGCAACAAGGCGCCCGAAAGCCTGTTGA
>Ga0206978_1049_pt1 | contig 28066 bp, 30 predicted proteins | sample Alteio_BWMinCont_21_FD_153477 | JGI IMG/M metagenome (GOLD analysis project Ga0206978, IMG submission 153477) | Enriched cells from forest soil in Barre Woods Harvard Forest LTER site, Petersham, Massachusetts, United States -... | ecosystem: Environmental > Terrestrial > Soil > Temperate forest >...
TGTTTATAACTTACGGCGCGAGCCGTGCGGCTCACGACGGTGATTCGGTATGTTGGTGTGGGGTCGCCCGCGTGCGCCGGCGTTTGCGTTTGTGCTTGGCCGTAAGCAGAAGCGCCAAGCGTGATTGCCAATCCCAATGTAATTCTTGAAAGCTTGTGCATGAGTCTCCTTCGAAAACTGCGAGACCCACAGTGTGCTGCTTCGCCTGCGAAAATACTGTGCGGTAGTGGACATGTTTCCGTAAAAAATGAGCCCGCGCAGGCTTTTATCTCGCGATAGTGGGGTTTTTCTTGTGCTGATTTGCGTTGTACCCTTGTTCATTGGAATTTCCACACATTCTCGCTGCTACAATAGCCAGGGGGCAAGATGAAAAAATCATCCCTTTTTCGTTCCATCGTAGTGTTTTTGCCGGCGCTGCTAGCGCTGGCGGCGACGACTTGCATTCCACACTTAGCGCAACATGTTCTGGCGCAAGCTCCGACTGCCGATCTTATGTCTGCTTGGGCCGCCCGCCGGGCCGTCCAAGCAAAACCCGCGGAGCTTCAAGTTTCCAATGCGCCGATCGCAACGCGCGTGCTGGTGCAGAGCCCCGCCGAAACTGATGCGGAACTGCAAATCATTTGTCTGTTTGAATCCGAGTCGGAGAACACACTTCACGGCTCGCTTGTCGAGACCAACGAGAAGCTAAAGGGCCTTCTAGACAAAATCCGCAAGCCGGAACTTTTTCGCGGGGAGCTCGGCGAAACCATTTTGATTGTTCCGCCACCTGGAAGTCTCGGGACAAGAAAGCTTTTGATCATCGGCCTCGGTGATTCCGAGAATTTTACGCCGCAACGCATGAAATTTGTCGGCTCCATCGTCTATCGCGAATCCAATCGACTCGGAATCGCGCATCCGTTCTTTGCTCCAACGCTCCTCGATGGAGGCGTGACAAAATTCGCGACTGGTCAGGTAGCAGAACTCTTCTACGCTGGCTTCCTCCGTGCGGCTCGGACGGAAAAAATGTTGAAGGACGCGGGCGCTTCCCCGGGCCAAGCCATCCAAGATTTGACTTTCCTTGCCGGGTCTAGCCATGCTGCCGATACGCAACAGGGATTAGAACGAGCCATAGCAAACCCGGCGAATTGAGTGCGGTTAACTTGAGCAAGGGATCAAAAACGACGGATGCTTTAGCGTGACACCAGTTACGAGCCACTATTTTCGGGTTCTCGGGCGATGACCATTTTGTCGTAGGCTTCGCGGCGCGTCAGGCCGCGCTCTTTGGCGGCGAGCTTTAAGGCTTCTTTGCGGTCGAGTTTGGCTTGGTGGATGAGTTCTTCGACGCGCTCGGCGAGGCTTTGCATGGAGTTCGCCGGAGTACGCGCGTCGGCGGGATCTTCGGGGCCAATGAGGAGCGTGATTTCGCCTTTGGCGGGGCGTTCTTCGAGCGAGGCGAAAAGCTCCGAGAGCTTGCCGCGGCGAAATTCTTCGTGGAGCTTGGTGACTTCGCGGGCCATACGGTGATGCGGTGCGGGGCTTCGTAAAGAATGATGGTGCGATCCTCGATGCGCAGGCGCTCGAGGGCGCGGCGGCGTTCGCCGCTGCGATTGGGGAGAAAGCCGACGAAGAGAAATTCTTCGTTGGGCAGGCCGCTCGCGGCTAGCGACGCGAGAAGCGCTGATGGTCCGGGGATGGGAACAACGGGGACATGGTGGCGGAGGCAGAGAGTGACCAGGCGATGGCCGGGATCGGAAACCAGCGGCATGCCGGCGTCGCTGACGAGTGCGATTTTCGCGCCTTGTTCGAGAGAGATGAGCAGTTCGGGCGCGCGCGTCATCTCGTTGTGCTCGTGGTAGCTGATGAGCGGTTTGCGAATTTCGTAGTGGCTGAGAAGCTTTTGGGTGTGGCGCGTGTCTTCGCAGGCGATCTGGTCGACTTCCTTGAGGATGCGCAGGGCGCGGAGGGTGATGTCCTCCAGATTGCCGATGGGCGTGCCAACAAGGTACAGGCAGCCCAAAGCTTTTTCGTCATTGGTGGCTGCTCGTCCGCTCATGCATTTGAGTCTAGCACGCGCTGCGGAGACATTTTGTGACGCATGCTATACTTTTTTGTTTGGAGACAGAGCGGAGGGAGCGGCTGTGCCACTGTACGAATACAAGTGCCTGAAGTGCGGGCGCCACACGGAGAAGATCGAGCCGGTGGCTGGTCCGCACCTGAAGAAGTGCCCGCACTGCGGCGGGAAAGTAGAGTCGGTGATCACTGCGCCGGCGATCAAGTTCAAGGGCTCGGGTTGGTATGTGACGGACTACGCTGGAAAATCTCAGGACGGCGGCAGCAAAGAAAAGACCTCCAGCGACAACAAAGATAGCGGCGTCAAGGACAGCGCCGGCAAGGAGAGCGGCGCGAAAGACTCCAAAGATGGCGGCAGCAAGGAGGCCTCCAGCAAAGATTCTGCGACGAAAGAAACGAGTTCCAAGGAAAGTTCCTCAAAAGACAAAAAGCCCGCGAAGAAAAAATAACCATAGCGAGGAAATGCATGGCTGACCTGCCACAACCGACGAGCGCGATACGCAAAGTTCGCAAGGCCGTGCTGCCTGCCGCCGGTCTCGGCACGCGCTTTTTGCCCGCAACCAAAGCCCAACCCAAAGAGATGCTGACGGTTGTGGACAAGCCGCAGATTCAGTACGTGGTGGAAGAGTGCGTGGCCTCGGGAATCGAACACATCATCATCGTAACGGGGAAAGGAAAGAATTCGATCGAGGATCATTTTGACCACGCACCCACCCTTGAGAGGTTCCTGGAAGAAAAAGGGAAACTGGAGCAGGCGGCGATGGTTCGGCGAATCAGCGACATGGTGCAGGTGAGTTACACGCGCCAGAAGGAACCGCTCGGGCTCGGCCATGCAGTGTTGGTGGCAAAAGATCTTGTCGGCGACGAGCCGTTCGCAGTCTTGTTGGGGGACGTGCTGATTCCGGGAAAAAATCCTGCCACTAAGCAGCTAATTGACGTGTATTCGGCGACTGGCGTTGGTACGATTGCCGTAGAAGAAGTGCCCAGAGAGAAAACGCATCTTTATGGCATCGTGGACGGTGAAGCTGCACCAATGCCACCGTTTGGCGCGCGGCTTCTAAGGATCCGCGACTTGGTGGAAAAACCAAAGCCAGAAAATGCGCCGTCAAACCTCGCGATCACGGGACGGTACGTTTTGCCACCGCAGATTTTCGATTGCCTGGAGCGCACCAAGCCCGGGGCGGGAAATGAAATTCAGCTGACGGACGCGCTGCGCATTCTGGCGCAGGAGCACGGTCTCTGGGCGTATATCTACGAAGGAATATCTTACGATGCGGGCGACAAGCTGGGATTTCTGAAAGCGACGGTCGAAATCGCATTGCAGAACGAAGAGTTGGGCGCCCCCTTCCGCGAATACTTGAAGCATTTAAAATTGTAATTTCGTTCAGTGAGTTTCTAAAATGACGCGTATTTTGGGGATTGAATCGTCGTGCGATGAGACGGCGGCGGCGGTGGTGGCCGACGGACGCGAGATTTTGTCCAGCGTTGTGGCTTCGCAGATTGATATCCACAGGAAGTATGGCGGCGTGGTGCCGGAGTTGGCTTCGCGCGAACATTTGCGGCAGATCGTGCCTGTGGTGCGAGAAGCGCTGGCGCAGGCGGGGATGCTGCTTGCCGATGTTGATGCCATAGGTGTGACGCAAGGGCCGGGGCTGGTTGGAGCGCTGCTCGTGGGGATCACGTACGGAAAAACTTTGGCGCGATCGTTGGGGAAGCCGCTTGTGGGGGTGAATCATCTGGCGGGGCACGTTCACGCGGTTTTTTTGGAGGCGCATAAGGCCGGACGGGTGGCGAAGTTGCCGGCGGTTTGCCTGATTGTTTCTGGGGGGCACACTGTTTTGTATGAAGTGAGCGCGGGGGAGCAGGGTGGGTTGTTGGGTTATCGAAAAATCGGGCAGACGCGCGATGATGCTGCAGGCGAAGCGTACGACAAAGTGGCCAAGCTGCTCGGACTGGGATATCCGGGAGGGCCGATTCTGGATCGATTAGCGGCGGTTTCGGACGGTGCGCCTGCTCCGGTGAGATTTGGACCGACAAAAACACGAGGGAATCCCCTGGATTTCAGTTTCAGCGGTTTGAAGACGGCAGTCTTGTATCACGTGCGCGAGCATCCGGAATATGCCGCGGAGATTCGAACGCGGGAAGAGGCACTGCAACGCGGGGAGCGAAAATTTGAGCAGTTGCTGCCGCTTTGTTCGCCGCAAACGCTGGCACTGGTGCGCGAGTTTCAGAACGCGGTGGTGCGTGATTTGGTGGACCGCACGATGATGGCCGCGGAGGAGTTAGGCGTTGAGAGCGTTCTGGTCTCGGGGGGAGTGGCGGCGAACAGCCAGTTGCGGACGACGTTTGAAGAGCGCGGGCAGCGCAAGGGCATCGACGTGTTTTTTCCGAGTCGGGCGCTTTCGACGGACAACGCGGCAATGATTGCGGCGGCGGCGTATGAGAAATTTCGGGCGGGTGTATTTGGCGATGTGTCGCTTAATGCGGATCCGAGTTTGGCGCTGGCGTGAAGAATTGCACAGAGGGCGATGAGTACACGGAGGGTGCGGAGAAGACCCAGACATAACGTCGACATCTAAGGCACTTGTTCCTTGAAAACCAGTTCGACAAATTTTTTGTGGCTCTTCAAGGGCGGAAAATGCTCCAGCAAGTTGCGGAGGGCCGTGCTGTGGACTGCCTCAGACCAGGAGAAACGATGAAACGGAGAGTTAGTTTTTGGCTTGGCGTGGTGGCGATCAGTTTTGGGCTGCTGTTCGGACAGGGACTTGGCGTGGCTCGAGCGACGGATGGCGCTATTGTTTCGCAGACTGCGCTGGTTGGCGGCGTCAAGCTGCATTATTTGAAAGCTGGGCAGGGGCCGGCGGTGATTTTGCTGCACGGCTATACGCAGACGTCGCGGATGTGGCGGCCAATCATGCCGCTGCTGGCGGAGAAATTCACTGTGGTTGCACCGGACTTGCCTGGGATTGGGGACTCGGAGATTCCCAAAACTGGCTTGGACATGAAGTTGGCGGCCATCAGTATCCACGGACTTGCTAAATCATTGGGAATTGAAAAGGCGAGAGTCGTTGGGCACGACATCGGCTTGATGGTGGCGTATGCGTACGCGGCGCAATTTCCGGGGGAGACGGAAAAACTGGCAGTAATGGATGCGTTTCTGCCTGGCGTGGCGGGATGGGAGGATGTGTACAACAATCCGGGGATTTGGCACTTCCGGTTTAATGGGCCGACGCCGGAGGCATTGGTGCGTGGGCGTGAAAGGACGTATTTTGATTACTTCTGGAATGATTTTGCCGCGGACAAAAATCACTCACTGCCGGAAGCGGATCGCATCGCTTACACGGCGGCGTATGCGCGTCCTGGACGAATGCATGCGGGCTGGGAGTACTTCGTTTCGTTTCAGCAGGCTGCCAAAGATTTCGCCGAGCTGTCGAAGACGAAGCTGACCATGCCAGTGCTGGCGATTGGTGGCGAGAAGGCGAATGGAACAGTGCTTGGTGAGCAGATGAAGCTCGTGGCGACGAATGCGACGATGGTCGTGCTCAAAGATTGCGGGCATTGGGTATTGGAAGAAAAGCCCAAGGAGACGACAGAAGCGCTTGTAAAGTTCCTGTGAACTCTGTGATAGGATTCGGGCGCGTTGGGGACGCATCCGGTCCGCGGAAAGGGTAGAAGCCCACCTGATTCAAATCGAGTTTTGCGAACCTTCTTTCGGCCCGATGTGCGGACTACGGGCGATTTAGTGAAAGGAGGTCGCTATGCCGACCCATTCCGAGGACGCGCCGCGTCCGCTTCCTGAACGTCCGAATCTCCGCCATTTGAAGGATCAAGCGAAAGACTTGGTGAAGGCTGGTGAAGCTGAATCGCTCACGGCTGCGCAGTTCAAAATCGCGCGACTTTATGGATTTGCGAGCTGGCCGAAGTTGAAGGAACACGTGGATTCGCTTGAGGAGATTGGGCAACTTAAGTTTGCGATTGATAGCAATGACCTTGAGCGCGTGAAGAGCATGATGACGGGCAATCCTGAGCTGCATCGGGCGCCGCTTGGATATAACAAGAACGGGCCGCTCACGTGGGTGGCCGAATGCCGCGTGCCATGGGAGGCGCCAAGTCCGACGAGATTGGCGATGGCCGAGTGGATGATCGAAAACGGATCGGATGTGCATCAAGGAAGCGACGGTCCACTGATGCGCGCTGCGTTGTTTGGGCATCGCATACCGATGATGGAGCTGCTGCTGGCGCACGGAGCGAATGTGAACGCCGAATGGAATGGGTACTTCCCGATTATTTTCGCGCCGTGCGAAACTGTCGAGCCAAAGGCGATCAAATGGCTCCTGGGGCATGGAGCTAATCCGAATTGCGCGCGAGCGGAGCGGAAATATCCCGGAACGGCGCTGGATTATGTCATCGGGACGTATGGACGTTCGGCGCAACTCGGCGAGTGCATGGATATTCTTGTCGAGGCTGGCGGTGTTACGAAGTACAGCGGGCCGCCGGTGTTGGACTTGCTTCGCGGGCGGGTCGATCTTCTCGCGAAACACCTTGATGCGGATCGCACGCTAGTGCATAGACGATTCCCAGAATTGGACTTTGGTACCACGGGGGCGCGGCTCCTTAAACTACAAGGAGCCACATTGCTGCATGTGGCGGCGGAGTACAGCAACATGGAAGCCGCGAAGCTCCTTCTGGAGCGCGGGGCGGACGTCAATATACGCGCGGCAGTGGACGAATCCGGCGTCGGTGGACAGACGCCGATTTTCCACGCGGTGACCCAGTTCTTCGACGGCGGATTACCGATGACGCAGTTTTTGGTGGAGCGCGGTGCCGACTTATCGGTGCGTGTGAAACTCCCTGGACACTACGAGCGGCCGGGCGAAGTTGTGGAATGCACGCCGCTCGGTTACGCCATTCGATTTCCTGGGAATGAACACAAGACTCAACTCAACAAGACAGTGGAATTTTTGCGACAGCATGGGGCTGCGGAATAGGCGCTGCGCGGCGTGGGGTATACTTCTGCGGCGATGGGGACTTCTGCGAGCTGCGGCGTGCGATTTCAGATTGCCAGTGATCAGGCGCTGATCGTTTATTTCGATCTGGCGGTCAAGAAGAGCCGGGCTAAAGCCCCGCACCTAAAAAATCAAATCACAATTGAGGCGCACGAGCAGGTGCGGAGGCTCTTGCGGTTGGTGGAATTGGAGCCGATCGCTGGAGTGCGGAATTTGCATCCGGCGTATTGTTCGTTGCTCGTGAAATTCGATGCGACGAAGTTGCGGCATCAAGAGTTGGAAGAAGTCTTGCGCGGATGCGTCGAGCGCATGGGAAAAGTGGTGCTTCCCGAGCCGCGCGTTGTGGAAATAGAGGTTTGTTATGGCGGGGAGTTTGGGCCGGACCTGAAGGATGTAGCTGAGTTGCACGGGATGACGATTGAGCGGGCCATCGAGCTGCACGCTTCGGCTACCTACCTTGTTTACTTTTTGGGGTTTGTGCCGGGGTTCGCGTATCTCGGGGATGTGGCGGAAGAGTTGGTGACGCCGCGATTGGCTACACCGCGGCGAAGCGTGCCGGCGGGAAGCGTGGGGATTGCGGGAAGACAGACCGGCGTGTATCCGGTTGCCACGCCGGGCGGGTGGAGATTGCTGGGGCGCACGCCAGTCAAGATGTTTCAGCCGGAGAGGATGGAGAAGAGTTTGCTTGCGATTGGAGATCGCGTGCAGTTTGTGCCTATTTCGCGGGAACAGTTTGCGAAGTTGGAGAAGGCATGAGCTTGATTGAGGTGTGTTCTCCGGGATTGCTGACTACTGTCCAGGATTTGGGGCGAGAAAGTTTTGGGCCGATGGGCGTTTCTGCTTCGGGTGCGGCTGACCCTGTTGCGCTGCGCATTGGGAATCGATTGGTCGGGAACACGGAGCGCGCGGCCGGTTTGGAAATGACGCTGCTTGGCGGGACGTTTGTTTTTCCGGAGCGCGCGGAGATCGCCCTGACCGGGGCTGATTTTAGCGCGACGCTGGACCATGAGCGCGTCGATCCTTGGAGTTCGGTGGAGGTTCAGGCCGGGCAGACGTTGCGATTGGAAGCGACGCATACTGGAGCGCGCTGTTATTTGTGTGTGCGGGGCGGCCTTGTTGTGAAAATGTTCTTGGGAAGTGCGTCCACGCACTTGTTGAGCGGACTGGGTGGTTTTGAAGGACGGGCGCTGCGCAAAGGGGATGTGCTCAAGATTGGAACGGCCGGCGGTGGGTTTCGGACTTTTCGAAGGAGGAAAGTGGCCACTAGGGCGCTGGAGAAGTTGGCACCGCGAAAAACATTGCGCGTCACAGCGGGACCACAGAGCGATTGGTTTTCGGAAGTAGCGCGAGAAGTTTTTTACAGGACCGCATATGGTGTTGCGGAGGAATCGAATCGCATGGGGTTGCGGCTCGAAGGCGCGCCCATTCCGGCGGAGGCCGGTGGAGAGATGATTTCCGAGGGGGTTTCCTTGGGAGCCGTGCAGATCCCCGCCTCGGGATTGCCAATTATTTTGTTCGTGGAGCAGCAGGCAACCGGGGGCTATCCAAAAATCGCGAATGTGATTTCCGCGGATATGAGCAGCCTGGGTCAGCTTCGGCCGCGCGATGAGATACGTTTCGAATTGGTGGAAATGGAAACTGCGCGGATGCTTTTGGCGGAGCAGGAAAAATTGCTGGTGTCGCAGGAGTTGATCCTGGAATGAAGAGTCCCCAGTTAAAGATAGATCTGAATTGCGACATGGGCGAAATGCCTGAGGCTATTGTCGACGGCACGCAAGGGGCTCTCATGCGGTCGATTACGTCGGCAAACGTGGCGTGCGGCGGGCATGCGGGCAATGAAGAGACGATGCGCTTAACGATTGAGCAGGCGCTGCGATACGGCATTGCGGTTGGCGCGCATCCGGGGTATCCCGATCGCGAAAATTTCGGGCGCCTCGAGTTGAATATGGCTCCGAACGAGGTTGCCGAGTCTGTCTCCGAGCAGGTCCGTGCCTTGGCGCAAGTTGCACAGACGTGCGGGGCGCAGGTCGTGCACGTGAAGCCGCACGGAGCGCTTTACAACCAGGCGGTGCGAAACCGTGAGCTTGCTCGGGCGATTGCCGATGGTGTAGCTCGATGGAGGCGCGACGTGGTCCTTGTGGGCCTCGCGGGTTCGCCGATGCTGGAAGTTTTTCGGGAGGCGGGATTTGCCGTTGCGGCGGAAGCGTTCGCGGATCGCCGGTATGAGTCGGACGGGACTTTGCGTTCGAGAAAATTTGAAGATGCGTTGATCCGCGATCCCGAGAGTGCCGCGCGGCAAGCGCTTGGGATGGTGGAGCGAGGTGTTGTGCGGGCGAGTGACGGAAGTGACGTTGCGGTTGCCCCGCAGACGATTTGTATTCATGGCGATACGCCAGGAGCCCCGGCGATTGCGGCGGAAGTGGCACGAGTGTTACGGGAGTCAGGCGTGATACTCAGCGGTTTGCTGGGGAGCCGGAAATAAAAAACAAGAAAGAGCAAAGATAACGCAGAGACGCGGAGAACGCAGAGATTCGCGGACAGGTGGGATGCAAGCGTATTCGCTGTAAATCGTCAGGGGCGATGGCAATTGTTGCCGTTCAGATTGCAGATCTCGAGATTGCCGGAATTGTCTTGAAGCACGCGGGGTTGTAGACGAAGAGTGGGGACTTTGCCGGCTCTGAAGGCGCGGGCTGCGTCTCCGAGTGACGGGCCTGAGTCGCTCGGGTCGGCTTTCTCGGCGGCGGCGAGTTGTTGCTGGCCGAGGGCGAGAGCGTCCTCGTAATTCATATAAGTTGAGGGAACGAAGGGGCCATCGTTTTTAGCGTAGCCGATGGAGTACTCTCGAGGAGGTTCGTAGGCCACCATGTGGCCACGAGAGCCGAAGCTGCTCGATCCCCACCCACCACCCCAACCTCCTTGGCCATACCCGTAGCCTGTAGAGCTGCTGCTGTTTGCGGCGGGCTGGTGGGAATGTTGCGCTTGTGCGGAAGTGGCAAAGAGGAGAAGGACGGCGAAGAAAAGACTGTGTTTCATGGTTATCTCCCGAGCTTGCCTCCCATAGTACAGAAAGGAGGGCTCATTGAGAATCCGTGAAGGGGCAGCGGGGGACTCTGCTCGCGGCTTCCATTGTTTGACGATATTATAGGGTGCGACGTTTCGTTCATTTGGTGATTGCAGATTTGTAGCGGGCTGTGTTCTGAGGGAGGCGAACGAACTGAACGCCGAAGCTTATATGAGCCTGAGAAGAGAAGGCCGAGATGGAATAGGGTTGTCCGGAAAAGAAAAAGCGGGCAACCGAGGTTGCCCGCCGGAAATTAAAAACGCGCCCTGGCTGCGGCGCGTAGGCTATTCGAATTTTTCGGTCATTACCGGGAATTGAAGCTTAGCTTTGGCCAGGGACTTGACGACGATGGCCTCGGCGCTTTCCGCAGTAGTGTTGCGCGAGGTGGCCATTTCACTGACCAGGAGGTACTTCGCGCGCTCCAGCATTTTCTTTTCGCGGAACGAGAGGGGCTTGCTGCGGCTGAGGGAAACGAGACTCTTGAGGACGACGGCGACTTCGAGGAGGGACCCGGTGCGCATGCGCTCGGAGTTTTCCTTGAAGCGATGTTTCCAGTCGTGGTGAGAGTTGAGCTTGCCCTTTTCGAGGAAGCCAAGGACTTTGGTGGATTCCGTGGAACGAATCACGGAACGAAGGCCAACGGTTTCTGCGTTTGATTGTGGAACCATGACGCGCAGGCCGCTGGAAACGATGCGAATCATGAAGTAACGCTCAGTCCTGCCATTCAAGACACCGTAACTAATCTGTTCTACAAGTCCGACGCCGTGGTTCGGGTAAACGACCTTGTCACCGATTTTGTAGTCCATGGATCGAGATGCCCCCCTGAGATACTTGCAGAGTTTAAATGTGTGTGTTGCAAGAGTCAAGATATATCCTGTGGAATCATAAGGTTAGGGAAAATTAGATTTGCATTTGGCAGTCGAATTGCTGGGGCGGTTTGCAACGAGAAGAATTGGTAGTGGGTGAGAAATTGGACGGTTCGCGAGAAAATGGGGCTGAAACAAGTGTTTCAGAGATAGTTGTGGCGTGTTAAGGGGTGTGACTTCGGAAAGTGCAGTCTCTGTGCGGTAGAATGCCCCCGTGATTTTACTGGCGCTAGATACATGCGATTCGCAGGGAAGTCTGGCCGTTCTGCGGGACGAAGAGGTTTTAACGGTCATCGCACACGAGGGAACGGAGGATTATTCGTCCTGGGTGTTGCCGACCGCCGAGGCAGGGTTGCGGGCTTCCGGCCTGGAGCTCATGGAAGTAGATGTGTTTGCAGTTGCATCGGGGCCTGGATCGTTCACTGGCGTACGGATCGGTTTGACGACCGCGAAGGCGTGGAGCGAGGCATTGGGGAAGAAAATAGCTAGTGTATCGAGGCTAGAAGCAATGGCTGCGCAGACGGCGGAAGGCTCCCAGTACGTGGCGGCCTTCGCGGATGCACGCCGGGATCAGGTTTTTGGGGGTTTGTATCGGCGAGAGGGGGCGGGTCTGAGATTGGTGGAACACGAAATGGTTGCGGCACCCACAGAATTCGTCGATTGGGTAAATGAGCGCTCGGTGAATCAGAGCGTGAGCTGGATTTCGGCAGACCCGGATAAAGTTACAGCGCTGGAAGCGTGGCAAAAGCTCGCAAATGAAGGTCATAGAATTGAGGTTAGTTCGAGCGTACTTGCGCCGATGATTGGAAAGATTGGGCTTCAGCGGGCGCGGGAGGGTCGATTAGTCGCCGCGCTGGCTCTCGACGCGGAGTACACCCGGCGGCCCGACGCGGAGACTTTCTGGAAGGGTGCAACGGGCCGTGGCCGCTGAAACCAAGCGCCCCGGGGCTGCTTGCACAGTTCGGCGCTTTCGGGCTGGAGACGCCAATGCTGTCAGGGAGATCTTCAAGCAATCTCCCCAAGCCGGGGCTTTGACGAAGGATTCCTACGAGCGCTCGCCGGAGTGGGCAGGCCCCCTCGCGTATGTCAGCGAGCGCGCGGGAGAAGTGACCGGATTCCTGATGGGTAGAGAAGCTGCAAACGAAGCGGAAGTGTTCAATTTGGCCGTGACGCCAAAGTACAGGCGTCAGGGAGATGGCGGAGCCCTTCTTTCGACCGCAGTTAAGGAGATGCAGTCCAGAGGTGTGGAGCGCGTCTTTTTGGAGGTGAGGGAATCCAATCTCGGAGCGATAGCCTTCTACGAATGGTTCGGCTTTTCCAAGATTGGCCGCCGGAAGACTTACTACCAGGACCCCGAGGAAGCGGCCATTACCATGGAAAAGAAACTCACAGGCTAGGACCAAATTCCTAAGAGTTCCCTCTTGACGCCGCCATTCCGAGTGCTATCTTTCGTTCATGTAGTATTCACAATCCAATTCGCGCAGTGTCAGGAGGACGCATGGCAACAGCACAGCGGGCACCTCGGGACATACTCCTCGACACAGACGCCGACTATCAGCGTCTGGCCGAGCAGCACTCGAAATACGAAGCAGAACTGCACCGAATCTCTACCTCTAGTTTCCTCAGTTCGGAAGACCTCCTGGAAGAAATCAAGCTAAAGAAGATGAAGCTCCACTGCAAAGATGAGATGGAGCGGATTGCCCTGCGTATCCAACGTGCGCGGGCGCAGTACACCCAATAACGCCCGCCTATCCCGAAAATTCTGTCGTAGAATGGCCCTGCTTGCTCGCGGAGTTCACACTTCGGGCGACGCTGATGATGTATATTCTCTGAGGCATGGTCAAAGAGGGCTATTACTTCGGGTTGCCGCTTCTGGTGCTGGGCGGCGCGGCGTATTTGGCGCAGTGGACGATTGCCGCGGTCGGTTTTGTTTGTCTGGCGATTTTTGTCTTTTCGTTTTTCCGTGATCCGGAGCGTGTGATTCCAGCCGAACCTGGGGCGATCGTTTCACCGGGAGACGGGCGGGTTGTGGTCGTAACGGAAGAGGAAGATGCGGGACGGCCCGGGAAGCGCATCAGCATTTTTCTGGCAGTCTGGAACGTACACGTGAATCGAGCGCCCGCGGCGGGTGTTATCACTAAGATGGAATACCGGCCGGGCAAGTTTCTGGCGGCGATGCGCGAGCGGGCTTCGATGGAAAACGAGCAGAATGTTTTCACGCTTTCAACAGACGCGGGAGAGATGGTGTTCAAGCAGATCGCGGGATTGATTGCGCGGCGGGTAGTGAGTTGGAAGAAAGAAGGGGAGCGAGTGGCCCGAGGCGAGAGAATCGGACTGGTGAGATTTGGTTCGCGAGTGGATGTTTGGCTGCCGAAGGATGCGGAGATACTTGTTAGAGTGGGAGAGAATGTGAAGGGCGGCTCTAGTGTGCTCGCGCGATGGCCTGCCAAGTTAGCAAGCGTGAATCTGAGCGATCACCAAACCTCAGATGCGGAAGCCAACGTATCCGCGGTGGGGCGGCAAAACTAAGTCATGGGTCCAATCGAACAGCACGAAATGCCGTTTGCAGGTAGGCGCATTCGCAATCCGCGATTGAGGCGAGGGATTTTTCTGCTACCCAGCCTTTTTACAGGCGCAAACTTGCTCTGCGGCTATTATGCGGTTGTGGCGTCGCTTGCGGGCGGATGGGAAGACTTTGATCATGCGGCGAAAGCCATCGGTCTCGCGATTCTATTTGATTCGCTAGATGGACGCGTTGCTCGTATGACAGGAACGAACACGGAATTTGGTGTGCAATTTGATTCGCTTGCGGATGTCGTCAGTTTCGGCATTGCGCCGGCGGTCATGGCGTATGCCTGGGGAGTGCGCAGCTTGCCTGATCAGGGCTCGCAACGGGTAGAGCTGATCGGCCAATTGGGATGGTTTTTTTGCCTTGCGTTTCTCATCTGCTGCGCGTGGCGGCTGGCGCGATTCAACGTCCAAGGCATGGCACCTGGAGGTTCCAAGAATTTTGTGGGCATGCCGACACCCGCCGCGGCTGGGGTGATCGCTGCGCTAGTCCATGGGTTCAAAGTTCCGCTGCATGAGTGGCGATGGTCAGTGGCATGGTTCGCGCTGGCGGGCGGGCTAGGCGCGCTGATGACCAGCACGATCCGCTACTACAGTTTCAAAGACATTCCCTGGACCCGTAAGCAGCCTTCACTTGCCGTGGTCGCCGTCTGCCTGCTGGTCGGTGTCATCTGGAGATTTTCCGAATATGCCTTGGTGATCTTCGCCTGCACCTATGCGGCTGCGGGCGTGGCCTTGCACATCGTGCGTTTCTTCCGTCATCGCCTGGTCTCCCGGACCGTGTGATTCATGCCATCGCTTGAACGGGGATCCAACCGAATCGTGATTGCGGGTGCTTCGTCGCTTCTCGGGGCGGAGCTACGTTCCTTGCTCGAAGAGAGCCGGTTCGCCGGAGCGGACGTTCGCCTGGTGGATGAAGAGCTTGCCGCGGGCACCTTGACCGAGGCGGGCGGCGAGCCGGCGGTGATTCAACCCGTGGAAGAAGGCAGCTTCGAGAAGGCGCGCATCATTTTCTTTACCGGCTCGTCCGATTTTACGCTCGCGAACTTCGAGATTGCTAGCCGCAGTGGTGCAGTAGTCATAGATCTGTCTGGCCATTCGATATCCTTCGCAAATACTTTCGTTTGGTATCCGGGGGGCGAGAAACTTCGCGGTCAAACTCTTCCTGAGAAAACGCATCTTGCGGCAGTGCCTTCCGCCGCCGCGGAAGGAGTTGTTCGACTTTCTTTTGCGTTGCGCGAGCTCGGCATCAAGCACATGGCCGTTACTGTATTGCAGCCCGTTTCGGCCGCCGGCAAGGGCGGCATCGAAGAACTTGAGACGCAGACCAAGCAGCTGTTGTCGTTTCAAACTCCGGGCAGGGAGATCTTTGACGCGCAAGTGGCTTTCAACTCGCTTGACCGATTTGGGCCTCAAAGCCGATTCGAGTTGAACTCTGCTCGGTTAACTCTTCGAAATGAGATAAGCGCCTGTCTTCGGAATGAAGGCGCGCTTCCCACGGTGCAATTGGTCCATGTGCCTGTCTTTTATGGCGTGACATTTGCGGCGTGCGCCAAACTTGATGAGAGTGTAAATAAAGAAGGGATTTCCGGCGCATGTGGGCGTGGCGGATTCGCGATCCTGGACGAATCGGGAATAGGACCGAGCAATATTAGCGCGGCTGGCGAAACGGTCATCCAACTATCGAAACCGAAAGCCGATCAGTTGCAGCCCGGCACTTGGTGGTTTTGGGGCGCGGCGGATAATATTCGATTGCCGGCGTGGAATGCCGTAAAGCTGGCAGAGAAGTTGGCGCCATGAGGCGGCGGATTGTTTGTGAGCTAATGTTTGCAGTGTTATGCAGCGCCGGGTGCGGATATCACGTCGCGGGGCACAACTCGGCGTTGCCGAAAACTATTCATGTCATCGCGGTTCCCGCGCTGGAGAACAAAACGACCAGTTACCGCCTCGAACAAAAGCTGACCGCGGCGACGGTCCACGAGTTTTTGGCAAAGACGTCGTACCGCGTGGTGTCGAACCCGGAAGATGGCGATGCGGTGTTGAGAGGCAAGATCATAAGTTTGGAATCCGTGCCGCTGTTGTTTGATACCGCGACGGGACGCGCGACCACGATGCTTGTGACCGTGAAGTGCGAAGTGACGTTCACAGAGCGGGCGACGCAGAAGGTGCTTTATCACTCGGACAGTTTTGTGTTCCGGAACGAGTATGAAATCTCGGCCGACACAACCGATCCGGCTGCTTTAAAAAGTTTTTTTGAAGAGCGAGACCCGGCCTTAGACCGGATGGCACAGGATTTTGCAGCGCGCCTGGTGGCCGCGGTCATGGAGAATTATTAGCGAAAACCTCGTCCCGTCGGGGAGCGCAGAAGCGGCATGATGTCCAGGATGAATATGCCGGGCTAAAGCCCGGCGCCTACAGGAGTTGTGATGGCGCAAGTTTCTCCGGAAGAGTTGCTGGAGCGGTTGGAACGCGGGAAGACGATTCCCGCGTTGCTGCTGCTCGGTGAAGAGCCGTATTTGCGGGACGAATGCCGCAAGCAGTTGATCGAAAGGTTTGTGCCAGAAGCGGCGCGGACGTGGGCGGTTTCGCGGTACTCCGCGGGCCGCGGTGAGACGCAAGCGGCGCTGGATCAGGCGCAGACGATGGCGATGCTTTCGCCCCAGCAGGTAGTTTTCCTCGAAGACGCGGAAGCAATTGAAAAGCTCGGTGAGAAAAACCGGGACGAAACCGTGGCGCAACTTGGTGCATACCTCGAAAATCCCGCGCCGTTCACAGTGCTGGTCGTGGAAGCGATCGGGCTGGACCAGCGGATGAGGCTGGGTAAGTTGCTGGCGGAGAAGACGCTAGTGGTGTCGTGTGGGCTCGGGGAGAACCCCGATCAGCGGCTCGCGGCGGCGGTGGCTTTTGCCCGGACGATTGGGAACGAAGAAGATGTGGAGTTTGAAAAAGGCGCGGCGGAAGATTTGGCGGAGTTCGTGGCGGCGGATTTGATGCGTTTGAAAACGGAAATCGTTAAGTTGGCCACTCACGCGGGCGAGAAAAAGTTCATTAGTAAGAACGACGTCAGCTCCCTAGTGATCTCTGAAAAGACGACGACCGTCTGGGAGTTGGCCGACCTTTTAGCGGCGCGGAAACCCGCGAAGGCGCTGGAGTTTCTGGATCGCCTGTTGCGCGATGGCGAGGAGCCGTTGCCGATGGTCGGCGCGATGGCTTGGATGTACCGCAAGCTGATCGAAGCCAGCGAAGTGAAAGGCGCAACGAACGGCTACCAGGCGGCGCGAGCGCTGGGGATGCGTCCCGAACAAGCCGAGCTTGCACTTCAAGCGTCGCGCAAGATTCCCAAGGCACAGTTGCTGGCTGGGCTCAGTGCTTTACAAAAAGCGGATGACCGCCTTAAGGGTGGCAACGACGCGCGAACGGTAATGGAATTTTTGGTTTCCGAACTGACCACGGGAGCAGCGAAAGCGGCTACTCGTTAAGGTCCGAAAGAAAAGGATTTTACTCAGAGTTCGCAGAGATCACAGAGACCACAGAGAAGAGAGTTCAGCGAAGATTTCGTTAAAAACAAAAAGGGGCGGACTGAGGTCCGCCCCTTTTTTGTTAACGACGAGAGTTGCGACGTTTAGTTGTGGTCGTGATGATCGAAGTCAAACAGGTCAAACAGATCGCCGATGGCAGGGCTGTTCGTGGGAACGTACGGGTTGTCCCAATCGCTCCGAGGATTGGGGAAGTTGTCGCGGCTGCGACCGGTGAGCGGTTTCAGATCCCAATTCCGTTCGATGAACTTCAGGATCGAAACGTGATCGGTATAGGTGTGACTGATGTGGCCGCCGCGGGTAAAGGGTGAGATGGCGATTAGCGGAATCCGCGGGCCGTCGCCGAAAAAGTCGAGCGGTTGAATATAGCCGGAGTCATAGAAACCTCCGCCCTCGTCCATGGTGATGAACAAAACGGTTGACGCAAAGAGGTCCTTGTTGGCGGTGAGATGGTCCATGATTTTCTTGACCATCCCCTCAAAGAGGTCTTCCTTCGATGACGCCGGGTGGCCGTCGAGCAAGCCATCTGGTTTTACGAAGGAGACTGCTGGCAAAGTGCCATTGTCCACGGCGGCGAAGAAATCCGTCGCGTCTTTGATGTGCGCGGCTCGTTGCGCCGGGTTCCCCATGATCGCGTTAGTATAGGATTCAAAGTTGCAAATGTTGCAGTAAGCCGCACCGATCAGGATGGTCGGATCGGAAGTAGACCCGCCGGCCTCCTTGATCTTCGTGAGCTCCACAGCTGCGTTGTAGGCTCCGCCGTAGTAAGCCCAGGAAATGCCCTTTTCGTTTAGCGATTCGCCGATCGTCCGGACGTTGGTGGGGGGGACAGAGCCACCCTTGGCAATTCCGGCTGTGTCGACCGTGCCATCGGGCAAGAAGCCAGGATTGTCGTTATTGACCATGTAGTAGTGGCTTTTCGCGCAGTTCGGATTCGGATGATAGGGGAGGGAAGCGAGATAGTCGCGAATCGGGTCGATACCGGGCTGGGTGGAATCGGCACACTCCGTGAAGTTGCCGTCGAAACCCACATCGACGATATAAACATCGTTCGAGCCGGGAAGAGGATTCGGATTGGCGATATGCGATGGCGGAACTGTGGGATTGCCATTGCCGTCGGACCAGAAGATGGAGTCGCCCGTGCCGAGCATCACGTGATTTGCGCCGGTGCCGCCCATCACTGCTTGGTGGTAATTGTCGCTCATCGAGTACTCATCGGCGAGCGCCTTCAGGACCGGTACGTCTCCGGCCTGCATGTTATAGAAAGCCATGGAGTTGCCGCCGCCGTTGTCGTCTATAGCCGGGGGAGTGTCAAATTCGTCGAGCTGATTCGTGTAGTTGGTGATGACGAACGGGTAGAGGTCGCTCAAGCATCCCGATGGATTGCTTCGTGTGGCGTTCCTGAGGTTGCAATCCGATTGTTGCCACATCTCGAAGAGCCGGTGCGTCGTATCTCCCGTGTAGGAATCGTAGGGCAGGCTCGTGCCTTTCAGCGGAAACGGTCCGTTCAGCAGGCTGTTGAAATTCGCCACGCGCGTATCGTAGTCGGGAACGGGGGTGAGTACGAACGTATTGTTCTGACCGGAAGCGCCGGTCGTCAGCAGCGGCAGATCGGCGGTTTCCAGTGACGGCTCGATGGCCGCCAAAATGAAGGACGGAGTCGCCGGAGGAAAAGGAGGTGGCTCTGTGGCAACACCGACGATTGAGGCGTCGGGGCTGGGCGAGAAGTTCAGCGTCGGCGATGGCAGCGTGGTGTAAGGTGCCTTGCCGCCGTTATCGAGACTGATGTAGTAGCTCGTCTTGAAAGGGGCAACCGCCTGGAATTGAGCTGCTTTCGAGAAGTGTGGGCCAGCAGTGCCATCGGCATTAATGATTCCTTCGGACAGCAAATTCTTGACGGATTCGCCGTGCTTGGGGACGTACGTCGCAAACAGATGATCGAAGGTGCGGTTTTCGCCGATCAGCACAATGACGTGCTTGATGGGGGTGTCCGTGCCACCGTTTTCATGATCGTGCGCCTGGAGAGAGCCGGCGAGCGGTCCTCCCAAGCTGAACTGGACCACAGTTACAGCAAACAATGCTGCTCGAAGCGCATGGAGGCATTTCGAGACCGTTTTCTTCAATGGCATGCATTCTCCTCTATCGAATGATTGTGGTGAGCGCCCGAATGGGCGTGAAGAGCGTGACCCCCGTGCATTACAACGAGGTTGCATTGGGGTGACATGACCGTGAATTAAAGGGCAATACTGGGCGTTCCAGAACTTGAATTGAGATGGAAAACAAAAAGGGCGGGCCAAGGCCCGCCCCTAATAGATGAATCGATTTGAAGCGCAGAATTCTACTTGGCGGCCTTGTCCTTGACGCCGTTGAAGGCGAGGGTGAGGCGCGACTTATAACGGTTGCCGGTGTTTTCGTGCAGCACGCCCTTGGTGATGGCCTGGTCGATTGCGGACATCGTCGGGTGTAGGAGATTGCCCGCGGCGGTGGGGTCACCGGCGGTAATCGCGGTGCGCAAGCGCCTCATCAAAGTCCGGACCCGGGTGCGGTTAGCGCGATTCACATCGGCGCGTTGACGAGATTGCGCCGCACGCTTTAAAACCGACTTTTTCTTCTTCTTGATTTTGGTAGCCTGTCCCTGGGCCATCTATTGCTCCTTTTAGGTATCGCTCAAACATTTAACGTTAAACGAGGGATGGGGCTTTGTCAAACGGGTTGGGGAGTGAGTAGTGAACAGGGAGTAGTGAATAGAGGGCGCGGGTTTCGATTGATGTCGCGACGTAAAGAGGTAGTGATGTGACGACCGGTGAGAGCGAACAGCGGAAACTGAGAGTCGCTGAGAGGCGGTTCGATAAGGCGGGTTGGTTAACAATAAGACCCCCTTCCCCCCGGGTTTTCGCAGAAATGTTCATTCTAAAGGCGCTTAAAGTCGATTGTTTTTATAGGTTTACGAAACTGCTCATTCTAAAGGACTTGATTGCCCTAATTTGCACTAAAATTGTGCAAGACGCGCAAGTGTTGTGAACAAAAGGCTTAGGTCGATTGGCCGAGGATAAAAAGCAGAAGCGCCAGGAAAAATGCTGGTGTTACTGGGAAAAATCCACAAGATTACCTATCCACAACTATACGCTGGGAACCACTTTTTGTCAAGTGGAAACTCGAAGATAGAAAATTGGGACGAGGCAGCGAGGGGTACGAGCATCGGATATTCGTTGGGAGAGTGAGGGGGCGCTCGCGGCGCGATGGTAAAAGCGAACAAGCATGACGAGTTGCGGCTGCTGGTGAATTCGCGGCACCCCATCATCACCGTCGAGACGCCCGAAGAGGAGCGCTTCGAGCAGATGCTGCTGGATGTGGCGATGGAATTGGGTGTGCCCTTTTATGAATGGAGCGTCACGACGGGTCTGGCGAAACTCCACGGCGCGGCGATTTACAACACGGAACAGCCGGAACAGGCGCTGGCGAATATTCCTTTGATTCAAGGCGACGCCCTCTTCTTGCTAAAGGATTTCGGAAGGTACTGCGACAACGACCGCATTTGCCGCCGCTCGCGGGACTTGGCGGAGAAGTTCCGAACAGTGCGGCGGGCAATCGTCATTTCAGCAGCTTCGATGCAATTGCCGGCGGAGCTTGCGGCCGAAGCGGCGCCATTTCCATTGGGACTGCCAACGGCGGAGGAGTTGCTGCCGGGCGTGAAACGTGTGGTCGCAGAAATAAGTCGAGAGCAAAACATCCCCGTGTCGTTGGACTATGCGGGAATCGGTCAGGCCGCGCGTAACCTTGCGGGGCTTTCCGAGGAAGAGGCCATGCGCACGCTGCGGATGTGCATCCTTGCTCGTGGACGCGCGGATGCTGGTTTGCTGGATGACGTGTTGGACGCCAAGCGTCAAGCGCTGAGGAGCGACGGATTGATTGAGACGGTGCGGCGCGACACATCGTTTAGCGATGTGGCGGGGTTAAAGCGTTTGCGCGAATGGATTGCGAAGCGCAAGAGCGCGTTGACTCCGGAAGGACAGCGTTTTGGCTTGGTACCGCCGAAGGGAATCCTGATTACAGGCGTGCAAGGATGCGGCAAGAGCCTTGCGGCGCGCGCGGTGGCTGGTGAATGGGGATTTGAGCTGGCGCGGCTGGATGCGGGAGCCTTGTACGACAAGTTTGTGGGCGAGAGCGAGAAGAAGCTGCACAAAGCGCTCGAACTGGCGCACAAACTGGCGCCGATGGTCCTGTGGATCGATGAGATCGAGAAAGCGTTTGCGTCAGCAGGTTCCAGCGGGGACGCGGACGCAGGCTTGTCGCAGCGACTGCTGGCAACGCTTCTGACGTGGATGCAGGACAGAGAGAGCGGTGTATTTTTGGCGGCGACGTCGAATAACATCACGGTATTGCCGCCGGAAATGATGCGCAAAGGCCGCTTCGACGAGATTTTCTTTGTCGATTTGCCGAATGCCGAGGTTCGCGCCGCCCTCTTCGAATTGCATTTGAAAAAGCGCGGGCGCGAAGTATCGAGCTTTGATCTGGCGAAGCTGGGTGCGGGAAGCGACGGCTTTTCAGGTGCGGAAATCGAGCAAGCGATTGTCGCGGGGTTGTACACGGCGTTTGCCCAGAAACAACAACTCACGACAGAGATTCTTCTTGGGGAAATTCGCGCGACGCACCCGCTCAGCGTCACTCGCGCCGAAGAAGTCGAATCCATCCGTCAATGGGCCAAGACGCGCGCCGCGCCCGCGGATTGAGGAAGAAAAGTGAGTAGTGTTTACCCACCATTTATCGTACTTTCCTGTTTTCTACAGACCAAAGGTTTGGTCGCCTAGCTGGAATGGGTTGCCGCCGCGGGCGGCAATTAGGTACCAACCTGTCGCGCCGATGTGTTTTGAGGGACCGTAGGTGTAGCCGAAGCCGGTGTCCATTTGGCTGGTGGAGGCGACGAGACCTTGGCCGAGCGGAATGGCGACGCCGTTGACGGTTTGTCCTGCTCCCAATTGAGCTTGCGCGTTCTCGCAGGTATCCACAAACTCTACTGCGGCGCGCAGGTCCTGGACGCGGTCACGCACGCTATCTGCGCCGGCAATGGAGCGCGCGATAAGCGCGGCGATGGTATGCGAGGTTCCTTCGAGCCAGACGGCATTGGGATCGGAGCCGGGGATGGTCGGGGCGAGGCTAGCGGTGTCGAAGACCATGCCTGTGAAGGATTCGCTTCCGGTGAGTTTGCTGTTGAGAGACGCGGCGGTATCGGTGGCTTGCAGATTGGCGATAGCCCAGTCGATGGTGTGCTTGAAGCGATTGTCGAGCAGGGCGAGATAGGACCAGGTCTGACAATCCTCGGGGAGCGGGAAGGGGTTGACCGTGATCTGATCACCGAGCGTCCCGGTGAAGAAGTAGCCGCCTGGGGCGTTGTACATGGCCGTCACAAAGCTGAGGGCGTGCGCGGCGAGGTCCTTCCAGGACGTGCCGTTGTTGGCGGCTCCGTGATGGGTGAGCTCGTCGAGCATCGTGAAAAACGCATAGGTGTCGATGTTGTGTTCCGTGGACTTGCCGTTGGTGGAGGGAACGGACTGGTTGAACTGGTTGATGTTGGTGCCGAAGGAGTAGCCGCCGGGTCCGAGTGTGTTAAAGGTGTTGGCGACGATCCAGTTTGCGACGTTAAGAGCCGCAGTGAGATAGGTGCTGTTGCGGGTGCGGCGATAGAGCTGCGCCAGCGCCATGCCTGCCCACGACTGGTCGCCGACCGCGCTGGTGTAGAAATAGAAAGGAAAGGCTGCGGGAGTAATAAAGGCGCCGCTGGATGAGGCGGTGTTGACGAAATAGGCTTGCGCAAAGCGGCCGTCGTTGAAAGGGAAGTTGGTTGCTTGGGCGTAGATAAGGCCCTGACCCAGAACTTCAGCGCGAGCGAGCGAGTCGCGACTTCCATTCAGCAGGTAGGCGTGGATGGAGACGGCGTTGTCGTAGGTGAAGGCTGTCGATTCGAGGCCGGACTGGTCGGCGTAACTCTGTGTCAGCCGCACCGTGCTGCCTGTGGCGTAGGCGTCCATCATGGTGTTTTGGAAGTCGAGCGCCTTGTCGATGGATCCAAAAAAGGCAGTTGCATTGGCGGGTTGGCTGGCGAGGTCGGTTGGGGATGCATGCGCAGGCAGGGTTAGGCCGAGAGGAGCTATTCCAGCTGCGGCCGCTGCTCCTAGTCCGAATCCGAAGAATTTCCTCCGTGATATCGCGTCCATTTCTTGTCCCTCCGGAGATGGGTTCTTTACTACGGAGGGAAGATACTCGCCAGATTCTGACGAGTCAACGATGACGAAATAGTGAAATGCATTGCGGCCGTTAGAAAGACTCAGGGAAGAGCTGGCAGCAAGAATAAGCCCCGGACTCCGAGGGGTGGCGCGGAGCGCCGGGGCGGGGGTTGCGTTTGCGCTTTGTAGCCCACGCTGGGGTGAACGTGGGCTGGGCCGGTGCTGCCTCTTTTTTGTTTAGTGTTGAGGGAAGGAAAGCGGGAATTCGAAGATCTGATCGCCTACGAAGATCCTTAAGTTAAGTTGCTGCGGGCTCTTGTCGCGCTCGAACCACACGACACCGGAAGCTTTCTCCTTCGGCCCGACGTTCCCTTGTGCGAGCACCGCAGATTGCACCTGTTGAGCAATATCGGCCAGATAGTTCGGAGTGGCGGGGACGTACGCCGAGGTCTTGTAGGCGGCGTTCATATACGTTGCCGATGCCGGGGCTGTCGCGCTCGAGTTCGTCCAATAAACCTGATGAGTTAGCGCTTTGGCGAGTTCTTTAGGATTCTGATAGGCAAGCGTACGGAGACGAGGCTTCAACTCGTCCAGCGTAAAGCCCGCGGGGTTGTAGTGGACTGGCTGAGCGCCTTCGTTGGCAATCGCAACGGTCGCGCGCAGCTTCCAGCCTGTGTCCTGCAAAGAAACCTGGACAGTGATTCCGTTTGCCGTGAGCGATTCGACGACCGAGCCGCCGCTGAAGAACTGGTCGCTGCCAGGAGCGCCAGACTGCCATCGGGCGATCCCGTTATCAACCACGGCTTCGACGGTGCGGCGATCCTTTGCAGAGTCCGCAGGACGTTCCGAGAGGTACATCCGCGCGACATAACCATCTTTGCCGTCGGCTGTGCGGATATTCACGGTGTAGCCTTCGGAGTCCGAGAGAACGGCCACTTCATCGCCACAATTTAGGCGGGCGACCAGTTGCATAGGAAGACCCTGCTCGGCGTCGGCGGTCACGGGAACATTTTCAACGCCCCGGCATACCACGGTGCCGCGAAGCGCACCAGGAGCCGGAGCAGTAGCGGAACCAGAGTTCTCTGCCGCCAAAGTAGGCAGAGTGACGGCCAATCCTGCGAAAGTGCCTAGAACCAAGAGTTTGTGTCTCATGTTTTTTCTACTCACCCCTCAGTGATTAGAACTATCAGCTACTTTTCTGTACCAGCGTCGATTAGCATCTTCGCGTTACGAGGGGTCTAGTGCCATAGCGCGTTCGTACCAGAGTACAGGTTACGAGCGGGGTACGCAGCGGCACGCCAGTGCGTGCCGAAAAATTTGAATTACAAAAACTTAGATGCCTAGATCCGTCGCCAGAGAGGCCTGGGAGCAACAGGATTGTAATGAGCGCGTAACTTGACCATGAGGCAGGGGTGCGTTAGGGTGTAAGAAGTTTCTTCCTGAGTTGACTGTTGCACGGTCACCGATCGCGAGGAGGAATCCCATCGGCCACTCGGTTTCCTTAGCAGGCAGACCTTCCACTTGGATGCGACGTACCGTTCACATATCCGGAAAAATTGAACCGTTCTTCGGCACGCTCGACGAGAATGTGCGTTTGCTGGAGGATTCGCTGCACGTGCGCACCCACCTGCACGACACGCGGCTAACGATCGAAGGCGATCAGGAAAGCGTCGACCAGGCCGTCAAAATCGTGGAGGAATACAACCACCTCACGCGCCACGGAAAGTCGCTTTCGAGCACGGAAGTGAAGTCGCTCATGCGCGTGGCGACAGAAGAACCGCACGAATCGCCGCGCGGGATGTTTGAGCCGGCGCGGACGCGCTCGTTTGGGAAGAAGCAGGTCACTCCGAAAAACGCCAGCCAGAAGCGGTACATGGAAGAGATCGAGAAGCACGACATGATGTTCGGCATTGGGCCAGGAGGAACGGGGAAGACGTACATCGCGGTAGCGATGGCCGTGAGCGCGCTGCTCACGAAGCAAGTGAACCGCATCATTTTGGCGAGGCCTGCGGTGGAAGCGGGCGAGCGGCTGGGGTTTTTGCCGGGCACTTTGCAGCAAAAGATTGATCCTTATATGCGGCCGCTGTATGACGCGCTGTACGACATGCTCGATGCGGACAAGCTGGAGAGATTCCTCGAGAAGGGAATTATCGAGGTTGCGCCGCTGGCGTTCATGCGCGGGCGGACTTTGAACGATTCGTTTGTGATTCTCGACGAAGCCCAGAACACCACCAGCGAGCAGATGAAAATGTTTTTGACGAGGCTAGGATTCAATTCGAAAGCGGTCATCACTGGAGACACGACGCAGATTGATTTGCCCCAAGGGAAAAAGTCCGGCTTGATCGAAGCGCTGGAAGTGTGCGGAAAGATCGAAGGGATAGGCGTAGTGCAGTTCGGCGAGAAAGATGTCGTCCGTCACAATCTGGTGCAGCAGATCATTCGCGCCTATGAAGAATACGACATCGTGCATCCTCCGCGCGGCGTGAATGCGGGAAGCGGTGCAAGTAGTAGCGCGGCGAACGGCAAGCCGGGAACTGCTGCCGCCGAGACCGGGAAAGATCCCAATAGAGAAACCCGGCGAGCATGATTCTGAACCGCCAGCGTGCGGTCCGCGTCGCGCGGCGGCCTCTCGAAACGTTCTTACGTCGCTTAGAGAACGAAATGAACTTGGGAGATTCGGACGTCACGGTTTGCCTGGTGAGCGATGCCGAAATCGCACGAATGAATGAGACCTTTCGCAAGAAGAGAGGGCCCACAGATGTTTTGTCTTTCCCGGCGGAGATAAAGGGAGAGACTTCGGTTCGCCGAGGGAAAAAGATTTACACAGAGTACGCAGAGATCACAGAGGGTGCGGAGAAGAGCAGAAGAAAACCAGAATCTGGGAAGGCGGAGAAGCATTTAGGGGACATCGCTATTGCGCCGGAGACGGCACGGCGTTACGCGAAAAGAAATGGAAGAAGTTTGAGTAATGAGTTGCGTGTGCTGATCCTGCACGGTGTCCTGCATTTGCTGGGCTATGACCACGAAACCGACCGCGGCGAGATGGACCGCATCGAGCAAAAAATGCGGCGAAGATTCGGGCTGGCATGAACACGTTTAGATGGGTCTACGTTCTGGGCGTTGTCCTGCTCGCCTTTGGCCTGCCCATTTTTTCCTACCTGACGCTGATCTATCGCGAGCTCGGGCGCATGAACACCGGGCGCGTCCACGAACACCTGGAGATTTTTGAGGCGGAGATCGAGCCCAAGCTACGCATTAAGCGCCGAAGCGGCGGGCGGACCTTTCGCATCCTGGGACATTTCTGGCTGGCATTTCTGGTGCTTGAGACGACCCGCGGCGTCTTCTACTTCGTAACGGGTACGTGGGAATCGTTGATCGAATTTTGCGTGTTTCTGACGCTCGAAGTCGTGATCGCGATGCATTTTATTCCGGACATGCTGCTGTACCGCACAACGGGCCGCTGGCTGCTGCCATTGTTGCCGTTCGTCCGTGCGGCCATGTGGATTGTATGGCCGGTACGCGTGTTCCTCGAAGGCGCGGAGTCTCTGGCGCGGATCTCGGAACAAGAGCCGGAGATGACGCAAGAGCAGCGAACGGAAGAGAGGATCGAGGCGCTGGTGGACGCGGCGGAAGAAGAAGGCATCATCGCGGCGGATCAGGCGGACCTCATCGAACAAGTCGTGGAATTCAGCGACAAGCGCGTGCGCGAGGTGATGACGCCTCGGCCCGACATTGTCGCAATCGCGGCAGACGCCACGCTCGAGGAACTCCACGCAAAGTTTGTCGAGAAGAAATTCTCGAAGATGCCGGTGTACGAAAAGTCTCTGGACGATATTTTTGGAGTAGTCCACGCGCAGGACCTACTGCACATCGCCGATCAGGATTTGCCGAAACGAAAAGTGCGCGAGCTGGTTCGGCCGGTGCTCTTCATGCCAGAGACAAAAGCCGGATCGGAACTTCTGCGCGAAATGCGGCAGAAGGGCCAGCCCCTCGCGGTGATCATCGATGAGCATGGATCGGTGGCCGGAATTGCGACCGTCGAAGATCTCGTCGAAGAAATCGTCGGTGAAAGATGGAATGGCGGCAAGGCGCCCGCGCCTGATGTAGTCCGCGAAGCGGACGGAGGGTTGGTCATGCGCGGCAGCATGGCCATTCGCGGCGTTGAGGAATTACTGGGCGTAAACTTCGGCAAGGACGCGGATGAGACGGTCACAACCATCGCAGGATTGCTGAGCCATGTCTCAGGCAAGGTACCTGCGCCCGGTGACAAAGTCGATTTGGAAGGCTACCGTTTCGAAGTGCTGGAAGCGAATCAAAGAAAAGTGCTGCGGCTCAGGATTCGAAAACGAGTGGCAGCAGCGCCTGCCAAAGCCTCTTCGTAAATCGCAGGCGTTTTTTCGAAGAAACATTTGTTTCTCCTTGTAGGAAATCCTTCACTTACGCGATACCATGCGTGTACTCGAACGTTTGCGCTCGAAATGGTTGGCCGGAGCTCCGGCGGGGGATAGTTGGATGAGAAGAATTCAGATTGTGCATCGAATGATTCTGCTTGCGGCGCTGTGTTTGTGCACCACTGCGAATCGAAACTTGGCTCAAGAGGCCGCCGCACCCGTAACTCCGATCCCAGACATGCGCTGGGGAGTGAAGATACCCATGCGCGACGGCGTAACACTCAACGCTACGATTTTTCAACCGCACGTGCAGAAGGATCCGCTGCCTATTATTTTCACCTTTACTCCGTACATAGGTGATAGCTATA